>Ga0208789_1000054_pt1 | contig 203170 bp, 167 predicted proteins | sample Methanotroph_Enr_FD_187368 | JGI IMG/M metagenome (GOLD analysis project Ga0208789, IMG submission 187368) | Enriched soil microbial communities from Old Woman Creek wetland in Ohio, USA - Methanotroph_Enrichment_5 (SPAdes) (version 2) | ecosystem: Environmental > Terrestrial > Soil > Wetlands...
GCATTCAATCTTTCAACGGGAATAAAGCGGAAAAACTCATTGCCTCCGTCTCCCTCCTTACCCTTTTTATAAAAAATCTCCTCCAGTTCTTTGATCAGCGTTTCCGGTTCAACATGCATCAAGGGGAACAGGCCGAATGACCGCCCTTTCAACATATCAACATCGAAAGTGCTGACTATGTCCATTACCCGTCCCACTTCGTCAGGGGTACCGGAAGCGATCAGGATATTGCGCGTGGCATCGACATTGAGAATGGTCTTTTCCTGCACCAGCGGCTTTATCACATCGACAATGTTCTGTACGGGTACATTTCTGACCGGGATAACCCTGACTTGGAAACCGGTCTTGCCGGTACCGCTGGGAGCTGAAAAACCGGAACTGTACAAAGCTTCGCTGGCCGGTTCGATATGGTAAATGTTCGCATCCCTGATCAGTACCGCGTTATTCATGCGCAGCAGCATCTCCAGAGTGGGGATGAGTTCGTCCTTGGCTAAGGGCTCGGTTGTTTGCAGGGTAATCTTGCCTGTCACTTTGGGGCTGAGCACGTAGTTCAGTCCGAGGATGTCGCTTAACACCACTTTGGCCACTTCCCCCAAATCGGCTTCGTCGAAATTAAGGCTGTACGCGCCCTCGCCTTTACTCTTGCCTTTCCTGTGCGGCGTCGTTGTCTCGGTCAAAAAACGGTTGGTGCCCGGATATAATTCAGGCTTGGCCTGCTCTGCTCCGGTAGTCGGCACTTTGTTTTGCAGTTCTTTTATACTCACATCGGCCTGATCTTTTTTTATCGGCGTCAACGGCAATTTGGCGGCCTGCTTAGGGCCGAGTGTCTCGCAGCCCGATAGCATTAAGCCTGCGAGCACCAAACCGGACGCTGTTGTTATTTTTTTTATGTTAGTCATCATTGGTTACCCTCGGGTATATCTTCGCTAGAGTCTGCTGGAGGTTCAGGATTAACTTCAGGTGCCGGTGCAGCAGGAGGAGGCGCCGGCGCATGATTAGGCGCCGCCGGCATTTCACGGCTGGGCTTCTGCTGGGATAATTGTTTTGATTTCGGTTTTCTTAGCAACAGTTCCTTGTCTTTACCGCCTTGCTTAAACACGACTTTGTCCTTGCCTATTTCGGTCAATTTCCAGCCATCAATCTCATCGCCTACGCTGATTTTGCGGTAATTGTCTTTGGCGACTTTCGATGTAGATCGGCTGAATAATGCCGAGACCGTTGTTTTTGTACTATAGATGCCGTCCAGTTGCCAATCGAAACTCTCCGGTTTTGCCGCCGCTTGTGCGGTCTCAAGCTTTGTTTCAGCGACAGGTCTTCTCCCTTTAATAAATAACGGTCTGGCAACCAAGTCGACATAACTTTCTTCCGGCTGTTTGGCCAGTTCTATTTGCGGCAATGTGTCTACTTTATAGTCTTGCGGTTTTGCCGAGGCTATCGATGTCAGCAAGTTGTGCCGCATGTAGCTTGCATATAGCCATTCCCCGGCAATCACCAAACATAGGCCGATGCTGACGGATACCAGTAATGTTATGACTTTTCTATTCATGCCGGTTGCTTTCTCATAAAACTCACCGCTTGAAAATTAATATTCAGTTCGTTGCTCGGTTCGATCTGGCGGGTTATTTTGCTTCTTACGCCGCGCATCGGCCTTATTTCTACCTGATCGATAACAATCAGCGGCGTCGATGTCTCCAGCTTGTACAGCACGGAGCGCAGCACTTCGCTAGTACCCGTCATCCTTACGCTAACGGTGATCCGGCTAAATTCTTCCTTGGTGCTCAGAGGCAGCGCCTGGGTGCTGCTCAATTGCCCGCCGGCCTCGACAACGGTTTTTTTGATAAACTCCTGAACCTCGGCCGACGCTAAAGCGCCGGTACTTTGCCGGTTCAAAAGCCCGCGCTGTTGATACTGGCCTTTTATCGCGTTCATGCTTTCTATAACCGCGTCTTTTTTTGCCAAAATCCGTTCGTATTGCTGTAGCCTGAACACGAGATTATTTCTGGCTTCGTGCAGCTCCAGGCCTTTGTTAAGCAGCGGAACGATAACGGCCAGTCCGACCGCCAGTATCGCCGCAATCAGCAGGCCGACTGCCAACCATCGCTGCATTTGTTTACTACTGGTCTTGACCATTTACGCCTCCCGCTGTCGCCGAGGATGGTGTGTATTGCGCAAACTCGCTGGGAATCGCCGCGGCATTCGGCTGCGCCGATGGCGCCGCACTTGCCGGGAGAACGTCAACAGTAATCTGGAAGCGTTCCTGGCCGCTGACTTTATCCTGGGTAACCGGCGATACGAAGCGGGCGTCGGCAAATAATTCGGAGTCTTCCAGCGCGCCAAGCAATGCTGAAGCGGCAGGCGACTCGCCCTGTATTTGCAGATGCCCGTCCGAGTACTGCAAATAAGACAGCCAGGTATTGTCTTTTATCAGCGCGCTTAAGGCGTTTAACATATCCAGCACCGATGGCGCTGCGTTTTTCTCCTCTATCAACAACCGTGTTTCATCGACCATCGCATCGATATCCAGTTGCAAGGCTTTAACTTCCTTGGCCTCCTTTTCTATCGCATCGATCTTTTCCTGCAAGACATTGACCGTCCGATATTCGGACCAGACCGGCATCACCAACACAATACCCAGCAGTAAAAATACCGTCGCAACCAACGCCGTATAAACCAGGCGCGGGGTATTGGCGGTTTTGTCCCGGAGCTGTTCCGGCAATAAATTGTAACCGTCATAGCGTTGCTCAAGATCATTCGGCGCGCCCTCATAATCGACGAATAGCGGCGACATGCCCATGGTTTTGATGTCTTCATACAGCGCATCCAGCTTTTCCTTAGGCGTTAACACCAGCATGACCCTGATTTGTCCGGGTTCATGCTCGCCTTCTATCGGTTTCACCGCAAAATAAACCTGATCCGCTTTGAACGGCGTATAACGATCAAGTTCATAGGCAACGACTTGCGCCAGGTTTTCTTTTACCGCAGACGGCAGGGCCAGCTCTTTTTGAATAGCATCCTGCCCGGTCAGCCGAACGATTAAATTCGCCTTAGCCAGTCTTTCGTCCTTGGCGCGCAAGGCCCTATATTGCGTTATCCCCGATGCGTTGCGCTCCAATGCCGCTAAATACTCGACCTGTCCGTTGGTTATGTCGGTTCCCAACTGGCTTTCGTCATAAGGAATATCCCTGGCGTTCAGCACATAGCTCAGCACTAATTGCTTGCCTTTGGGCCGGACGATAATGAACCCCTGTTTCTCGTTAACCAGCTGCCTGACTTTTTCAGGCACCAGAAAATCCAGTTCGCGCAGCCACCAACGGAAGAGCTTTTTAATATCCAGATCAATTGTTGAATTCAGGTTCGGCATACAGTCTCACTAGTAACTCATCTTCGTTATCTGCAAACAATGACCCATCGACGGCGTTGTGCTGCCATTTCAGCACCTGAAACGGCGACGCCCCCAGCGCGTTATCCGACTTTTTTATCAGCGCCTGGACCACGGCTGTGCTGCCGTCATCCAACTGTGCTTCGCTTACCACCGTAATCGCGCCTTGTTGTGCTGTGCCGCCATTGGCAGCGGTGCCGGTGGGATTCGCTTGTCCCGGCGCGATGCCTTGATTAGCCGCGCCAGGTCCCGGCTGGATTGGGCTATAGGCGGTAAACGGCGGCGCGGGCAGGCCGTTTATCGCACTTTCGCGTCTAGTGGCAATGTATTCGTCTATCAAGCCCGCATCCACGCCCGGCAAGGTCTGTAAAACTTCTTTAGAGGCCTGGGTCAAATCAATTTTCGCTTGTCCCGAATAAACGGTGACCAAGTTTTCAATCGATTTGAACACTTGTTCATTCATGCCCAAGACCATCTGCAATTCCTCAATGGATTGGAACGGTTTGTTGCGCGGCGAATAACTCAAGCCGGCGTCCCGGTATTCTTCTTTCTCCGCGCCGCCTATATGCACCAGATCATCCGCATCGCGCCAATCGAGAATCGCACTCACCAGCTTGGTTTGCGCTTCTGCTTCCATAGGCGCTTGAACCATAAGCTGTTGCAACAACGCTTGATCGGCGCTGTTGATATCGATCTTGCCGGCTTCGGATAGCGGCCGGATCCTGACTCTCGATCCGACATAATCAACTTGGTAAATACTGCCGTCGGTACGCCAACGTTGCAGCTGATCGGGATGCATCAGCATCAGCTCGGCAATCGCCAGCCCTGATTCCGCAATAGCCGCAGCCTGGGCATTAGTGCTGCTGCCGGCGACAATGCCCGCTTCCCGGCGCATACTAAGGGCGAAACTGCCGGCCATGATGGTCAGCAGGCTTAACACCCACAACACCAGAACCAACGCGAAGCCTTTAGACCTGCTCAATCGAGACCCTGTACCGCCGGGGCGCCGTTTGCCGCGTTTATTCCACTCGCCGCGCCTGTCACCTTAAGTTCTATAATCATTTCCGGCCAAAAAACGCCATTTGCCGTGCCGATGTCGATTTTGACCAATTGCGGTTGAACGTTTTTTTTCAGCCATTCATCTTGCCAGCGGCTTTTGCCCGTCTGCTCATCGATACCAAAATAAGACAAAGTAAAATCGTTGACATGTCTTAACAAAACCACCTCTTCCTTATTCCATTCCTCGCCCTCGGTTACCGGAAAAAACGGCGTTATCGTCACCTTGATAACCTGCTCGCCTTCTTGTTTATCCTGTTCTATCGAAAACAGCTGCATGCCCGATCGACCGGCGCTTGCAGGAAAAACCGAAACGAACTGCAAGACGTTTTTTTTGCCTTGGAAAGCGAATGTTCTATTCATATCGTCCGTGCCTGTATCGGGTTCCTGCCGGTTCTCGGCAGATGCATTATTGCCGGCAACCGCATCGGCTCCGGTCCGGCCTGCGGCAGTCCCACCGCCGGTATTAAAATCGTTCCATAACGGTATCGCCGAGGATAAATGCCGCTGAAAAAAGTTGTGAACGACGGCAACTTCATTCACTTCGGTTATTTTTTTTTCTCCCTGCTCCCAGCTTTGAGCGCAAGTTCTCAGACTGCTGAACAGCAGTACCACCATGATGCTCAACAGGGTCATTGCGATCAGAACTTCAATCAGCGTAAAACCCATCGCGTATCTTGATCCAGGCGTAGCGTTGGAAAAACGGCGTTTCGCCCTTCGTCTTTCGCCCTTCGCTTTGCCTATACAGCTCATAACGTTTTATTCGCCAGTTTCAATGTTATTAATTCAACCCGTCTATCGCCCCAACTCACCGTAACCTTAACTTTAAACAGCACTGCCGGTATGGCCGTGACATCCAGGTTTTCAGCGGTGAACTGGAACGGGCTGACCGACACCCGCCAATGATATTTTTTATCCTCCAACCCGGCGCTTTGGCTTGGCTTCAAGGGTATTTCCTCGCTTGTTCCAGCCATTAAAGATTCGGCAATCCGGACGGCGGCGGTATATTCCTCGGCAACGCCAGCGGTATTAACACCGCCGGAAAATATCTTCAGCAAGATACCCAAGGAAAGCGCCAGAATTGAAAACGCAATCAGGATTTCCAGTAAAGAAAAGCCGCGCTGTTTATTCATTTTCAAGCTCAACTTGGCCGGTTAACCAATTTATATCGATTTTCCACTTTGTCGGCTCTCGCTCCAGCGTGATTCTTCCTCCGGTGGAGGAGCCGTCGGCAAAAAACCGGATACTCGCCATCCCTTTCCCGGCCACTTCAGTTTGCGCAGTCACCACGGTGACATTAATACCCTCGGGTATTGGATAAACCTTGTCCCGCCCGCTGACCGTGTAACTGTTGTCGGCAAGATCAAGATCAACCGTGGCGTCCCGATGCGTCATTAAAGCCTGGCCTCTGGCATAACGTAACGCTGAAACGATGTCTCTTGCCGCCGCCTTGATTTCTGTCGATTCATTTCCCGATGACAGGTTAAGACCGATCACGGAAAAACCCAGCACCACGACAAAAAGCACGACGGTTAATTCCAGCAGCGTAAAGCCGCGCTGCGTTTGCGGCAAAGACTTTAGCCGCCCGGCTTGCGCAAGCTTCGCTAGTTCCCAAGCTCCAGCTTGGGAATTCAGTGCGGGAAGCTCCAGCTTCCCGTCTCGCGAAGCTGCGACTGCATGGATGCAGGAGGTAGAGCAACGCAGGGGGCAGTTGCCGAGAGCTTCGCCCCCTGGGTTCCCAAGCTGGAGCTTGGGAACCAGCGAAGACTTAATGGCAGTGGCGCAACGAGTAGAATCGAGCCGAACCTTTTGCCTTTCGTCCTTAGCCTCACCCCTCACTCCCAACTAACAACATCCTGATCTTCGCCTTCGCCGCCTTCCTTGCTATCCGCCCCTAAGGTGAACAAATCGAATTTTCCGTGCTCGCCGGGCGCAACATAGTGATATTCCTGTTGCCATGGATCCAACGGCATTTTGGCTTTGCGTAAATAAGGGCCATTCCAGCGCTTGGCGCTATCGGGCGATTCAATCAAAGCTTTCAAGCCTTGCTCTGTGCTCGGATAACTACCCAAGTCCAGTTTGTACATATCCAGCGCTGCCGCCAGATCTTCAATCTGCACTTTGGCCGCTTTGGTTTTGGATTCGCCCATATGCTTCATGACCTGCGGCCCGACGATCCCGGCCAGCATCGCAATGATGCCCAACACGACCAACAACTCAAGCAGGGTGAAACCGCCAAGACGCGAAGGACCTGCCTTTTTCGCCTTGAACCTTGCGCCTTGCAACTTGAGTCTTTGTATTTGTTTCATAATGTTTTCCTATTTTTAAAAAGCCAAATCATTAACACTCAGGATAGCCAGCAGAATCGATACGATGATGCCTGCAATCATCAGTCCTAATGAAATTATCAAAGCCGGTTCCAGCAATGCCAGCATGCGCTGTATCGCCACTCTCAGCTGTTTGTCGTAAATCGTCGCCACCCGCAGCAGCATTTCTTCGAGGCGTCCGGTCTCTTCGCCCATCTTTATCATTTGCATCGCCATCTTGGGGAATATGCCTTTCTCCAATAAGGCATCCGACATATTTCTACCTTGTTTCAGCTGCTCTTCGGTGTCCTGAATCGCCGCCGCCAACACCAGGTTGTCTACCGTTTCCCGAACGATCACCAAAGCCGACAGTATCGAAACGCCATTGCCCAATAAAGTACCCAGCGTCCGGCTGATGTTGGCGGTTTCCTTGTTCAGGATAATGGTCCCGGCCAACGGCAGTTTTAAAAAACGCCCGTCCCAAACCCGTTTTCTTACCGGATCGGCCAGCTGAAGATTCATATAAGCGCTGATTAAAACAACGCCTAAAACCAGCATCCACCAATAACTTTGCAGCCATCCGGCCAACCCGACCACGATTTGGGTCGATACCGGCAGTGCCTTGCCCGCGCTTTCGAACATCTCGGAAAACTGCGGCACCACAAAAGTCAGCATCACAAAAAGCGAAACCAGCGACATGATCAGCAAAATAGCCGGGTAGATTAATGCGGTGCTGACCGTCTCTTTTAATTCCCGCGAACGCTCCAGATATTCGGACAAGCGCCCCAATACTTCGCCCAGACTACCGCCGGCCTCGCCGGCGCGTATCATGTTCAGGTAAAACTTGCTGAAAATGCCGGACTGCTTTTCCAGCGCATCGGCCAGCGTAGAGCCGCCTTTGACTTTCTCCAGTACCCTGCCGATCAGCTTGGCTACCCGTTCATTGTCTTCGGTCAAGTCGATCAAGACCAACAAGGATTTATCCAACGGCAAACCGGATTCAAGCAAGGTTGCCAATTCGCCGGTGAACAAGGCGATGTCTTTCTGCGATAGCTTGGACTGCTTTACGCCCAGACTTAAACCCAAAAACGACTTGGCGCTGGCCGGTTCCACACGAATCGGGATATAGCCTTCCGCCTGTAAAGCGGCAATCAGCTTGCGTTCATCAATTGCATCCCTGACGCCCTCTTCGGTTTCTCCCAGACTATTAACCGCTTTATAAGCAAACAACATTATGTTTCCGACGTAACCCGCAACACTTCTTCTATCGTGGTAAGCCCTTGCAAGGCTTTAACCAGGCCGTTTTCATACATCGTGGTCATGCCTTCTTCAATGGCCAGTTTTTCAATGGCCCCGGCTTCTTCATGCGCCATGATCAACTTACGCAGAGGATCGGTCATTTGCAAAAACTCGATAATCGCCAGCCGTCCGCGATAACCTAAGCCGCCGCATGACGGGCAACCGACCGGTTTGTATAGAACAATATCGCCTGCCGGAGCGAAGCGTCTCAGCTTCATACCCTCGATAATATCCGTAGATGGCGTATAGGCTTGCTTGCATTCAGGACACAGTTTTCTGACCAGCCGTTGCGCCAATATGCCGTTGACGGTGGAGGTCAGCAGGTATTCTTCCAAGCCCATGTCCAGCAAGCGGGTGACGCCGCCGGCCGCATCGTTGGTATGCAGCGTCGATAACACCAAATGCCCGGTTAGCGCCGACTGCACGGCGATTCTTGCGGTCTCAAGATCGCGCATCTCGCCGATCATGATCACATCGGGGTCTTGCCGCACAATAGAACGTAGCGCCGATGCAAAGGTCAGGCCGATTTGCGGTTTTGCCTGGATCTGGTTGACGCCTTCCATCTGGTATTCCACCGGATCTTCGACGGTGATGATTTTCCGTTCGGAGGTGTTGAGTTGTTTTAGCGCGGCATACATCGTGGTCGATTTTCCGCTGCCGGTCGGCCCGGTAATCAGGATAATGCCGTGCGGCTGGGACAGCACCTCGATAAACTGCTGTAGATGCTTGCCGGAAAAGCCCAGCATCGCAAAATCCAGCACGGTCGTTTCCTTGTCCAGCAAACGGATCACCACGCTTTCGCCGTACATCGTCGGTATCGTCGAAACCCGCAAATCCAGTTCTTTACCCAACATTTGCACCTTGATGCGGCCATCCTGGGGCAGGCGGCGTTCGGCAATGTTCAGCTTGGCCATGATCTTGATCCGCGAAATCACCGCCGCGGTGGATTTGACCGACGGCGCATCGATATCCTTTAACACGCCATCGACACGCAGCCTGACCTTTAGCGATTGTTCAAAAGGCTCGATATGAATATCGGAGGCCCGGCTTTCAATCGCCCGCTGCATGATCAGGTTAACCATTTTGATCACCGGCGCTTCACTGGCCAGGTCTTTTAAATGCTCCAGGTCTTCCTCGCCCAGGTCGTCGACCGCCAAATCGTCAACCAGTTTATCCATTTGCGAGCGGCCTTCGCCGTATTGCACTTCCAGCGCCGCATCGATTTCCGAAAGCAGGCCGACTTTGGGGATGATATTTTTCCCGGTCGCCAGTTTTAGCGCATCGATTACAAACCGGTCTTCGGGGTCCATCAAAGCGACGCTAATCTCCCCGTCAGAGTGGCTCAAACCGATGACATGATAATTTTTTAAAAAGCGCAACGGCACGGTTTCCGGCAGCTGCATTTCCAGCGAATATTTATCCGGTGCTACTTTTTCAAACCGGCCCGATTCGACAAAGGCATCGGCGACATCCAGTTCCGAACACAGCCCTAATTTAACCAATAATTGCGGCACCGTTTCCGACACCGAGGTCTTCTGTACGCGCTCGACTTTTTTCAGTTCCGAGGCAGAGAGCTTCTGTTTATCCTGCAAAACGCTTAGCAACGATTCATATGCCATTATTAAGAAACCAATGAGAACTGTAGTTAGTATTTGTAGATTAGAGCGTTCAACTTGTTCAAGCAATAAGTGCTATTACTTAAATAGTGAATCCGCGATTGACTTGAATGCTTTCGATTCGAAGCGATTTTCTGGGGGACTGAAGATTTCTGCGTTGTTTTATTGTGGAGCCCTGCTTTTTGTTCATAACGACAATAAAAATTTCAGTTGTTCATTGACGTCCTTAATCGAATAGTCCTGCTTGCTTGTTGCATTTTATACCGATTGCTGATTAAGGCGGGCTTAATTCTCGGCAACTGCGCCTGACGCCTTATTTCTCAAGTAAAAAAAGGGGGTTAAATATCCCCCTTTTCTTAAATCATAACTTCGAAAAATTACTAACCGATAATTACACTTTGAGCAACATTGCCAGTGGCTGTGCTGCTATACCCTTTCCACTCAAGCGCTTGTCCGATTGCAAAGGCGGTTGCGCCTCCATTCCATTTAATCGTAGCGCAAGCCGGGACAGTTATTGTTGTTACGGTTACGACACCCGTTGTTTTATTGGTTTTGCTAATAGTAATGACATTACCAACGATAGACGTAATTTTACCCGAAGTGTTTAGCCCGGTTTTAGCACCGGCTGGAGCAGTACACGTTATTCCTGTTGCCGGCGGTGCGGCACTGATAATCACATTATTACCTGTTACAGCTGCTGTCTGCTGAACCGCATCGGTAACTGTAATGTTGGGACTAGCAAATGTACCGGCAGCTGTTGGCGTTCCGGAAATGACACCGGCAGTCGAAATTGACACACCTGTCGGCAATCCCGATGCTGTCCATGTAAATGGTGCAACACCACCGTTTGCCTTTGCAGAACCGCTATAAGCCACACCAACGGTACCTGTTGCAGGCAATACGATGGTGGGCGTAGAAAGAACTGGCGGTGGCGGTGTATTAACAGTCAGTGTTAACGGCGCAGATGCAGCGGAAACGCCCAGTGAATCGATAGTGCTGATCGAAACGGTAAACGTGCCGGCTATTGATGGCGTTCCCGTAATATTAACGCCGTCAAAGCTCAAGCCGGCGGGCAAGCCAATGACCGATGTTGTGTAAGGCGCAACGCCCCATGTTACAGCTACCGGTGCGCTATAAGCAGTTCCAACGGCACCAACCGGCAATGCGGTTGTGTTAATCGTAACGCGCGGACTTACGGTCAAATGATCCAAAATACAACCGTTTGGATCAATCGTTCCAGTCCAGTTTACGATAGCCCCCGTAGAATACCAATTGATTAAACCGCCATTAAACGTAGTGTTGCCTGCGTTTAAATTGTTTGTCCAAAGATGGTCAAGCAGGTTAAGCCCGCCATTCACGGTAATATATCCAGGATTTCTAGGCACATAAGCAGTAATTACCGCATTTGTACCCGAACAGGCAGTAGGTGTCGCTGCAACGGGGTCAACAACATTCAATGTGACAGGAACAACAGCTCTGACTTGAACAGAATCTGTGGCCGATAGCGTTACATTATACAAACCGGCTACGATTGGTGTTCCGCTAATCGTATTTCCTGTAATAGAAAGTCCAGTTGGAAGTCCCGTCGCTGTATAGGTGAAACTGCCATAGCCTCCTGTCGCCGCAGTAAACGTGGCGTTATAAGCGGAGTTGGTTGTTGCATCCGGAAGATTGGCAGGGGCAAATACCAAGGGATTATCGTTGACAGTCAACGATAACACGCTAGATGTAGACAGATTTGTTGTAGCATCGGCGACGGTAATATTGATACTAAAGTTCCCTGTAATATTTACAGAACCGCTGATAGTGTTAGTCGTTGCATCAAAACTTAAGCCAGAGGGCAAACCTGTCACAGTAACCGTTGCATTATCACCGTCGGGTACTGTTGTGCTGATGTTTGCCGTATAGGCCGAACCAATAGTGGCGTCAGGTAAGACAGTCGTGTTGATAACTGGCGGAACCGGTTGAACAGCAGCCGCTACTGCATCGTTGGTCAGTTGAAACGCGACCAGCGAGTAAGTAGCAAAACCACCTGCGGATGCCATTAGCCCGGAACCGAAAGGAATTGTGCAAGCGGCAGGTTTGTTGACATTGACGGAACAATCAACTGCCAACTCCCATGACCAGTCTCGTGGAGCCCATACCCCATTACTGACAGCGGATATTGCAATAAAGTAGCTGTGACCTGCAACCAGCGGGAGTGCAGGGATGGTTGCATCATAGTGTGTCATGCCATTCGCTGCCGGTGATTTTGCAATCTGGTTAATAGGCAAGTCCAGCAATGCGATATTTTGTCCGCCATAACCGGAACCTCCAGCCCCAAAACCAGGCAAACCCTTGTTTTTGGTAACAGGTACTGATTTATCCCATATACCGAAAATAAATCCTAATCCCGCGCTACCGACACTACCTGAACCATTCCATTGAATATGCGTAACGGTATCGGTAGTTGGCGCAACAAAAGGTTGGCTAAAAATAGCCGAGTCGCCATCACCTAAACCCTGAGCATCAATCTGGCTCAGCATTGTCTGGGTTGGATCCGGATAATTGATAACTATGTTATCTGCCGATCCAATCATATATCCGGATTGCCAAGCTCCACCTGACCAGGTAATACCTGTGCGTCCCAAGCCTTGAATATCAACGAGAACTGTTGCATCAGCCCCACCGGCGACTAAGCCTAATGTTGCTAATAATAATGATTTTTTCATTTTGTATCCTTAGATTTTATTAATAGTGTTTTAAGAACATAACGACTTATTTGAAGTTATATTCGAGTTTAAAATCTAAGCAAAATAAGGAGGTGCGCGAGGAGCAACAGAATTAAAAAAATGAAAGGGTTTTATCGGCTCTGTTTGTACAAAAAATCGACGTTGTGTTCGTTGAGGCGCAGCAAAAATAAGTAAAAAAGATAATATTACAAAAACTTGTAAATTATCGGAGGACAGAAATCGTCGGTGATTTTCTTTAACGCCCGAGCTAACAGTGACTATTTCACCCTCATGGAAAGATGGAGCGATCATTATCGAACTTTTTTTAAGCAAAGCATCAACTTGCTCAAATTCTGGCAGGTGGAATGATTCTCCTGAATCCGCTTTATCATTTTTATGGGCGTGAATCAGCGGTGCGACTAACTGTAGCAGCACTAGCAAGATCACAAAACAAAAACGTATTTGAGAAACTATCATAGGAAAAATAGTTGATAAAGTCCTAATGAATGAAAGTGCATTTACATAGCTACTTAGACTTTTTTTCGTCAGCGCCGACTTTGAAATTATCGCGTTAGAAAACTTAAATACCCTACATTACATAGGAAAATCTATGAAAACGCAATGTTCAACCTTAAGCTTAGGCTAAGCTTTCAAACTGCAAAGGTTCGCGATGTAAGCAACCATTCAAAAAGACAGCCCTGAAATGAGCCAACATTTGCCGAACAAATCGATGGGGCAATATCCAAGGTTTGCGGGTTATCCAGCAAGCCGGTCAGGCTAAATTGTTCAGCTTTTTCGATAAATGCATCGGCGTCATCTACCCGCTTATCGTTGCTGAGTATCTGCTTAATGTCGTCGCTGGTTAGCGGGTCTAAATGCAACTCTTTAATTTCAGGGTCAGGACTGACTTTCGATAAATCCTTATTATCGAGTGAGCTCAGCCAGTCCGCTTCGCGGCAGGAAATACGGAAACGTTTGCAACCTAACTTATCGAGCTTGCCGCGAATAGCGCCTAAAGGTGTTCGGTCTGCGCTGTTACCGGCTCGTGTTTCATCCAAGCCATCTATAAATAAAGTTTTGCCCTTCCATTCTTCCATGCGGTCGAGATCAATAAAGTCGCGGGCGGTTTCATAGTGTCCATTGTCGGTATTTGTCGATTCCCCTTTAAATAAACTGGATTTTCCAGCCCCCGGTTCGCCAAGCAATACGTAAGTGTTCAGGTCCCTAAAGTGCTCAACGGGATAGCTTTCGGTACGAAAATTATCCGCTTTAACGGTGCAGGTGCGGGGACTTGATAATAAAGCACTAATTTAATCCAACCAGTAGGCAGAGGCTGTTGTAGTAATAGGGAGTAAGTCTAACATTATTTATCTACTGTATCAGTGTCCATCATGGTTCGCTACTTTATAAAATAGGCAATTGCCATTGATTTTTGTGCTACATTCTGCGCGCCATATATGCTTTTAAACCGGGAGATTAACTCATGCAAACCACTGTGGATATTGACGATCAACTATTACTTTATGCTAAGCATCAGGCTGTCCAACAAGGCTGTACGTTGAAGGAAGTTTTAGAAGATGCGTTGCGTGATTTCTTTTCTCATCAGTCTCTTCCGCATGAACCGGTAAGTCTGGAAACTTTTTCCGGAACAGGCTTAAAGCCGGGCGTTAATCTGGATAATGGTCGAAACTTGAACGATATTATGGATGGGTATTGATGTTTTTAATGGATGTTAATGTCTTGGTATACGCGCATCGATAGGATGCGGCGAATCATTCGGCTTATCGTCAATGGGTTATTAACGGTCATGCGTCTTTCGGTTATTCAGAGCTGGTCTTAAGCGGTTTTTTGCGCGTTGTAACTCACCCTAAGGTATTTGAAACGCCTTCTACTTTATCCAGTGCCATTCGTTTTACTGAGCAAATCAGGAATTTGCCTAATGCTGTTTGTCTTGCACCCGGCTTGATGCATTGGAAGATTTTTGTGGAATGCCTGGAACAGATTAATGCAACGGGTAACGATATACCGGATGCTTATCATGCTGCATTGGCGATGGAATGGGATTGTGAATGGATGACTGCCGATAAAGGGTTTAAACGATTTAAAGGGCTAAAAGTGGGACACCCTTTAACGTTGTTAAATTCCTGATACCCGTTTTATTAACCGGCTCTGCCTGTGCATTTATTTTAGCGTGGACAATTTAGTTACAACGACAATAAAAGCTTCGCCTGTTCAATAATCTCCCCCTCATCAATATCCTTAATCGAATAATCCTGCTTGCTTGTTGCATTTTATATCGGTTGATGATTAAGGCGGGCTTAATCCGCAGCTATCTTACTGGCAAGCTACTCTGTTAAAGCGCTGTATATAGCTGCTCCTTTCCAATGCCGGGGAATACGATATTCTGCAAGTTTTCACCATACTCATTCTTGACATCCGATGCACAAAGAAAGACCTAAACCCGGATTTCCAACGGAAAGTTAGTCTGTAACATCGTCGCTCCTGCCTCAACTATCTGAGTTTCGGTTGACTCTTCATGACCTTAAGACTGAAATAGTTGGCTCATAGGCTGTTCGCATGCTGAAAAAGAAGCTGCTTGGAAAATGGCATGGGGAACCGCTGCCAGCGCGCAAGAGCGCGATGGCGTTACGACATCAATCCGGCAATTGCAAAAAGTTACGTAAGATTTGGGGGGACGGCGTATATAGTGGCTGTGTTAGGTTCAAAAGAAACGCGTGGGGTTACCTTACACTGTCTAGGCGCTGGGTCGCTGAACGAGTTCGGTCGGTTAAACCATGAGCGTCGTCTCAGTAAAACCTACGAACTCTCCCGGCAACATCCTGCTGCTCGATAATTTGTCCGTTCACAAGGGGCGTGGCATTTAGGAGTTGGCGGCTAACCAGCAGGTGAAACTGGAATTCTTGCCTCGCTATTCTCCCGATTTATCGCCTATCGAATTGGCATGGGCCAAAATCAAGGCCGACTTAGGTAAAACGGCGGCGCGCACCTATGACGAGCTGGTAGCGGCTGTCAGAGAGGCTTTAAATAAAACTGATCCGAACGATAGCCAAGGATGGTTTAGCCACTGCGGCTATTGTTTCGAACCCAAGTGAGCATTGCTATAATTATTCACCAGACCTTATAGGCAAGGCATTGAAGAGCATCAAATATAGAAAATAACATCATTGAAGAAAGCATTCTTGAGCCTCAGAGCATATCGGAAAATTCTGGCTTTAGCCGATGAAAAATGATGGCACCAAGCCAAAAACAAATAATAGCTATTACCCAAAAATATAGGTGTCCAACTGAATTATCGAAAAATGGCTTCGAGTAGAGAAAGGCATTCCGATACCCATCCACTATAAATAGCATGGGATTGCAATTGAGTACCCATGCATACTGCTGAGGTATAAGATCGCTAGCCCATGCGATAGGTGTCAACCAGAACCATAGATTTAGCACTACTGTTACAATTTGCGCGATGTCGCGAGAGAAAACATTTAGTGCAGTAAGTACCCAACTGAGACCAAGCACCAAAATACACATTGCTGCGTAATAATAGGACACTATCAGCAACCGGTAGGTAATTTCATGCCCCATTACTATGATTAGCACAAGCAAAATTGCGAGCAGCACAATATGGGTGATTGATGAGGCAACCAGATGGACGACGGGCAGTATCTCTGTTGGGAACGCGATTTTTTTGACGAGATGAGGATTTCCAGAAACCGCCGATATACTATTCAGCAGAGTCTCACTTGTAGTCATCCAAGGAATCAGGCCGGAAAGGAAATAAAGCACGAATGGCATGCCGCTCGGCCCCTGAACTTTGAATCCGACTGAAAAAACAAACCAGTATATCGTTACGGTGACAAGCGGGTTGATAATCGACCAGATTAACCCGCCTAGGGTACTGATATGGCGAGAGGTAAATTCTCGGCCGGCCATGGCCATAATTAGAGAGCGGTGGTGGTATATGTTTGTCAGATTATTGATCATTGTGTTTAATGAATATTTCGAGTGTTAAACTACCCAATCGCAAGTGTCGCGTACCTGGACCAGGTACGCGACACATTGTAAGTACTGAGAACCTTCGTAAAACAGGCGCTGCAAGCTCCTCATTCAAATAACCTTGGCTATGCTCTTAAGTTATATGACATTACGCAGTCGGTCGAATTTAGACTGCTAAGGTGTCGCCCGAGAAGGTGAGCTACTTTCTTTTGCTCCGCTTCGGCAACTGCTCTTGTGTCGCCTAAAGGCGACTACTTTTTGGTGCTAAGCCACAGGGATGTGGCGGTCGCGATTGCTCCTTGCAATCTTGCTGCATTTCCTCCATCCATGGATAGTCAATGCAGTTTACGCATAAGGCCATGGAAGGCCTGTAGTAGAGCAACGCAGGAGCAGTTGCCGAGGAGCGGTTTCTGCATTGACCTCCTGCGTCTATGCAGTCGAAAAGAAAGTAAGGAACGCGAATGAAATAACTTGAGCATTTGATTCTCCTCACCCCAACCCTCTCCAGCAGGAGAGGGGGCCTGTTGCCGAAGTTATTTTGTACGCGTTCCTAACCAAAGAAAAGGCGACCCAGTTGACGCTTTTTCTTTCACCGAGGATTGCCAGAAGGACCGTTCTTGGCCCGCAGGGGCGCGGCATATGGCGATCAGTTAGCTATCTATCCGCTCCATACGTTATCAATTTGTACGCGTACCGCCTCAACCGAGTCGCAAACAATTATATTTTCCGCTCCATAGCTCTGCTGTAATTTATCTATACTGACCGAGAAATCAACTTCCCCAATAGCCTGCCGCAAAGCCAAAACAAATTCGCCATAAATTACAATATTGAAATCGCGGTAACTATCGATCAATACCGGTTCCGGTTCCGGTAGATTCTTCATCCACATGCTATCAATTTGTACGCGTACCGCCTCAACCGAGTCGCAAACAATTATATTTTCCGCTCCATAGCTCTGCTGTAATTTATCTATACTGACCGAGAAATCAACTTCCCCAATAGCCTGCCGCAAAGCCAAAACAAATTCGCCATAAATTACAATATTGAAATCGCGGTAACTATCGATCAATACCGGTTCCGGTAGATTCTTCATCCACATGCTATCAATTTGTACGCGTACCGCCTCAACCGAGTCGCAAACAATTATATTTTCCGCACCATAGCTCTGCTGTAATTTATCTATACTGACCGAGAAATCAACTTCCCCAATAGCCTGCCGCAACCCTAAAAAGCATCCCGTATAGGTAACAATGTTGAACCCTCTGTAATCCGCTTCTATTAAATAATAGGTTGTTAGACGTTGTTTTTGTCCTCTCTCGAAATCCGCCATGAATTTTTGCGTATTGAATACGGTTTCTTTTTGGCTATTGCTCTTGGTTGGATTTTCTTTGTTGGAGTCATCTGCTTCGTTCGTCGTTTTGCGTGTTATTTTATATCCGTCCAGATATAAAGCATCCAACTCCGAGGTGACGAAGAACTTAACGGCATCCATGGGTGTTTCGACAATCGGCTCTGCCGGCCCATTGAAAGAGGTGTTTAACAGAATCGGCACCGTCGTGATTCCAAAGAACTCAACAAGCAAATCATAAAAAGCGCCATCGTTTTCATTAACTGTTTGGATCCTTGCAGAGCCATCCACATGGGTGATAGCAGGCGTTTCTTTGGATCTTAGCGTGGCATTGAACAGCATATATGGCGAAGGTAACTGGGTGGCAGAAAACCATTTTTCGGCTTCGGATTCCAATACCGCTGGCGCGAAAGGTCGCCAAAGCTCCCTTTTCTTGATTTTGTTAACCCGCTCCCAATTATTTGCATCGCGAGCATCGGCAAGAATTGAGCGATGCCCTAAAGCACGCGGTCCAATCTCACTTCGACCATAAAACCAGCCTATAACTCGGTTCTTTTCTAACTCACGCGCTGCATCAAGCGCCCAGTCAGATATTTTTTCGCAATGGATATGTTCCTTGAAACATTCGATAGCGGACAGAATATCGGATTCCTCGACATGCGGCCCTAGAAATGGAGAGCTGAAACGGCTGTTGCTGTTTTTTAGCAAGGGTTGATCTAAAAGGTTGTGGTAACAACTGAGCGCGGCGCCGATCGCTAGGCCGCTGTCGTCACATCCAGGTTCAACAAAAACATTTTTGAACCGTCCTTCTCGGTAAATACGGGTATTTGATGGGCAATTAAGTGCCGTTCCGCCTGACAAACACAGACTGTCAACATTAATCCCATTCTTCCGCAAATGGTTATGTAATACCTCAGTTAAAACCAGCGTATTTTCTTCAAAAAGTTTTTGTGTGCTTGCCGCTATATCAATGTTAATCGGAGCGGTCATTCTTGCGGTATTACCGAATGGTTCCAGGTCATAGCCCATATCTTGCGCAAGCGATAGACAATGATGGAGCCAATACTCAACAATGTTTGTGCCGTCTATTTCGTGGGTTATATTTATTAGGTCATTTCTATTGCCTAGAAATTTGCTGTCGTAAAAAGACGGCTTTCCGTACGCCGCAAGTCCCATCAGTTTCCCGGCCGATGATTCGCCAAGATTCATGAAATATGCAACTAGGTCGTATAAAACCCCAAGGAGTGAGTGATGCGGAGCAATGGGATAAAGCCTATTTTCTTCAGCGTAGTAAAACATGCCGCTATTATAGCCGACACCGCTTCCTCCGTCTTGCACCAATATAGCGGCCTTATTAAGGCCAGACTGATAGTAGCTAGACGCGGCATGACAGGAGTGATGGTTGATAAAAAAAGCAGGTAAAGGGCAACCCTGCAATGAAATCGATGCTGGATAATGAAAACCATATCTCAAAAAATCGTTTTTGACACAGGAAGATAATCCTGTAGTGGACAATGCTTTCAATGTTTTAGGCGGGCGCCACAGATCATCATAAACATATTCATCTATCCAGCCGGAAAAATCATTCCCTTTGTCTTCAAAATTTTTATACTCGGGGAAATATTTTTTGTACAAATTCTTTGAGTAAATTGCCGACTTATTCGAATGCCCTTCGGCAAAGAGGCTCGGAAACACCCCCCGGCTCTGTGCGGGCAATTTGTCCATATCCATGGTACAAGGAATATTATTTATGCGGTCGTTATGCCCTAACGAGATAGAAACTTCTTTGGGATCGTCAACAATAAGTTCTATCCCCTGAGTTGATGTAATCGCGCAAAAATCGATTTGATCGCTTTTTATATCAGCATCTTTGAGCGCTTTGCAAATCGTTTTAACGTCTAGCGTCATCGCATGCTTAACCCGTGCTTGTCTTTCACGAGTTACGCAAGAAACGATTTGCCCGTCCCTGAGTACGGCAACGCCTGCATCATGTCCAAAATGTAGTCCAAGAATAATCATGCAGCCCCCCCTTTTTCGTCCATACCTGTTTGCGAAATTATTTGATGTTTGGTGTTCATCTCGATAAAACCATTAACCCCCTCTTTTCCTGGTTGAACTCGAATGTGAATGAGGTCGGTTCTATGATCTGCCAGAACACATTGATTGTCGATTCTATCGGCGATAGCCAGAGTTACAAAAAAATCTCCTCCAGCGAGACTCATCTTTATGTCGTAACAAAAAACTACAATTTCACCAGCAGAGACCGATGGCGCATCAAACTTATCCAGCCAAGTATTAGTTCCGGAAACCTTCACTCCATCTACAGTTTTTATAGAAAAACCGTAAACTGGAAGTTGAAAAGGCTGGTGAAATTTAATTTTCATATAGATTTTTACATCATCCCATGTCTGTATCTCGACCGGGTCGAAATCGTTACCACGAACGCAAACATAGTCCAATATTTCTGCCCGATTATCTCCCGTCCGGCTCTCGTTTTTATTGTAACTTTTCCTGTTTACGCAATTATCGATTGTGGGAATTTCTTCGAGAAACACCTCCAATCCATTTTTCAGATCATGTGAAGTAACCATCGGAATTGAAGGTGCTTCAAAACTTTGTTTGAGGAGCGGCTCAACTTCGTCGATAGTTTTGCCTACAAATACACCATCTAAACTGGCAAAATCAGTAGTATAAAGATCTATATCGCCGAGTGCGTGCGGCAATGCGTAATAGGTACCGCGAAAAGACACTATATTGTAGTTACCAACGGATTTAATCAATTTTGGCTTCCCTCCATCTCCGAAAAGAATGTCAAAATAAACATTAGTTACTTCCTTAGGCTCCCCCATTTTTATTACCCGTCCGTGCTCCAGCAAAACGGCATAATCGCAAAGTCGGGTCACCGCTTCCATGGCATGTGTCACAAGCAGGATCGTTTTGCCCTTTTCCTTGAACTCATGAAATTTTTGAAAGCACTTATTTTGGAATTTGGCGTCGCCCACTGCGAGTGCTTCATCAATAATCAAAATATCTGGATCGACATTGATCGCCGCAGCAAAAGCTACTCGTACAAACATGCCTGATGAATACGTTTTCACCGGTTGATCGAAGAATTGGCCGATGTCGGCAAAAGCTTCAATTTCTGGAAGTCTGCTTAGCATTTCTTTGCGAGAAATCCCCATGATGGCACCATTAAACAAGACATTGTCTCGTCCAGTAAACTCCGGATTAAATCCGGCCCCCAATTCAAGCAGAGGAGAAATTCGACCATTCACATCAACTTCGCCTTGGGTAGGCTGCATTACCGAACAAATAGTCTGCAAAAGTGTCGATTTGCCGGAGCCGTTGCTTCCTAGAATGCCGACGACTTGACCGCGACGGACATTAAAGGATACATTGCGCAACGCCCAAAATTCATGGTGATATTGTTTTCGAAAAGGATGCAGAGCTTCGAGCAAACGTTCTTTTGGGGTGCTAAATAATCTGAATTTTTTGGAAACGTTCTGAACGGAAATAGCAATATCGGGATGCATGGTTCTTTTTATATGACGTTGACAGGATTTAAATTCAGACGGGCAGGGCATGGACACCAGTAGTTAAAACTGCATATTATATTCATGTATAATTCTAAAGTACAATTAACCGCTGTTGCCCACGCAAGTCAGCCAACAATTGATAGTATTTGGTATAGACCCTTGAGGTAGCTACTAATAGCAACTCACCACCGAAGTTTGTTTCCGCACACCGGTTGAGTTGCTCGGCACGACGAATCACCCATATCTTGTATCGCGGCAACACTCTACAGATACCGAGCAACCAGAGAATTGCAGCCTCCCTCCAGCTATCGACTATCACCACAAGCCGGCTTTTTTCTTTTGCCCTAAGCTGGCTGATATAGGCTAAATTTACCATTAATAACTGAAATCCCGCGATAAGGCCGGATGCCTCGTTTTGGAATTGCAGCCAACGTGTGCTGAGTCGTTTCCATAAACGCATTATGCTTGCGCCCCCTGCGTAAAACGCCCCAAACGCCTTTGCAAGTAAAGAAAGGCGAGACCGAATGCCCTGGAAACATAGGTCAGTAAAGCCACGACTGGAAATGCCAACTTGAGCCGAAACGGAATCGAATCAAACAAGCTTTCCCGTAACGCCGATTCGCTAGCCGCATGAACATCAAATTTGCCCTGATATTGGGAAAAGTCAGGATGCTCAAGAAACCTGGGATATGCCACGTAACCATTGGCATTATGATCGACGACAAAGCCATGCCACATCTTTCTTGAGGTATTGCCGGTAGCCCATGCCTGACCATGACGAAGATTTTCTTTTTGCCAGCCGTGTAAATAGGCGGGCGAAATTCGGAATACCTCAACGTCATGTTCGGCCAATCGCAAGTTCCTGATCGTTTCATTCTCCACCAAAGGCATGATTCTCCCGCTAATTAGCGCGTCCAATGCCGTCGTAGAGACATGGCGACCGTCATGAGGTCCGAGATAGTTATCTTCTCCGGCCTGGCCCGGATGCCAGGTATGGTACATAAATTCGCTTTGGTGCCAAATTTCCTGATGACCCAAGTTGACCAAGCGAAAGGTTAATTCATAAGGCCCGCAAATATGCCCCAAATAATCAATGTGCTCATCCGCACCGCCAATCGCTATCAAATCGGCACGACGCGCGCACATGCAGGCGCCATAGTTCCTGTTATGAATCGGATCCTTATCATCCATGACTCCCCTGGTTTTTCCATCCACGTTATTGATGCAGCCTTTACCGGTAACTTGTGCAAAATCGGGATAACAGAAGGGATATAAATCTTTTCGGGCGTTACGAAATTGATCGATATGCAGGACGATGTTGGGATTGCTGTCGAACTCCCTGATGATGGTACTTATGAAGCCTTCTTTTACCATAGCGTCCGAATCGCAAATTACGCAAATATCGCCCTTGGCAACGGCGATTCCGGCGTTGTACATCAGATGTTTGTGGTAATAACATTCCTCCGGCATTTCCAGAAGAAGCCAAGAATCGACTTGTTCTTCAAAAGGGCGGATGGCGTCCGAAACTCGGGAATAGTACTCAATAATGACGACTTCAAATAAGTCGCGGTCAAGGTCTTGCCTGCTCAGATAGTCGAGCAGATGGAAACTTTCCCGGACGCTCCAGTCGAGCAGGATCAAGCTGACTTTCGGTTGAGTACGACGACTCTGCTTAATGAACTTCATTCGAAGTTACTCTGGCTAAATTGATATTTGAAAAGAATCACTAAAGTGCTGGCGTCCTCAATCTCACCCTGGGCGATGAGATTGTTGATTTCCTGCCTGTTATAAAAGGCCATCTCTCCATGCCCAAGTTCTCCGTCTACCGCACCGGCAAGCTTGCTCACCACCGGTACCGCAAAAAGCCGGGTACGGGCCTTGATCACTCCGGCCTCAGGCGCAACGGCGCCTAGATCGATAAGATCTTTCGCTGCCGCAAAAAAGCCGGCTTCTTCCTTCAGTTCCCGTAGCGCAGACAGACTAACGTCCTCGCCCGGTTCGACGTGGCCCTTGATGGCTTCCCATGACCATCGGCCAAGAGGGTGCCTGAACACCCGGATCAAGCCCACCTTACCTTCATCAACAGGCAGCACGGCAACGCCGGCGATAGCGTCATCCAAAAGACATTTGGGCACGACACTCAAATACCGTTCTACTTGATGTCCGCTTTTATCAACAATATGGTCTGCGAATACCGAAAAAACCGTATTTTCGAAAACATCGCTTCGCGAGAAGGTGACTATTTCCGGGTCAGTGTCTACGCTCATAGGATTGACTGATAAATGGGCTTTATCAACTGGACAGTTAATTAAACATTACCGTATTGCGTATTCTTGATCATGGTGTAACCCTTGATCAATTCCGCTATGCCCGCATCCAGCGACATTGAAGTCTTGTAGCCGGTCGCTTCGATCTTTTCGTTCGACACAATATAGTTGCGTTGATCGGGGTCTTTACCGACCGGCGCATCGATAAAGATAAAGTCCGGCACTTGTTTCTGGATGGTTTCGCACAGTTCTTTTTTCGACACGTTAGCTTCGGAAAGCCCGACGTTGTAGATCTGGCCTTTCATCTTATCAAAGTTGATGATAGCGTGTTGGAAAGCGCGGGATACATCGCGCACATGCACATAGTTACGCTTGAAGTAGCTCTCAAACAGAACCACGAATCTATCGTTAACTGCGCGGTAGGTGAAATCATTCACCAATAGGTCGATACGCATACGCGGCGACATGCCGAACACGGTGGCAAGACGGAAGCTGATGGCGTTTTCGCGTTGCATCAGTTCCTTTTCGATTCCGACCTTTTCTATCGCATATTGAGAGATAGGGCGTAACGGCGACTCTTCTGTACAAAAGTTGTTTTCATCGCCTGTGCCGTAAGCGCTATTGGTAGTCGGCATCAGGACAATTTGGTCTTTGGACAACAACTTAATCATCATAGTAATAGCATCGTGATTAATGGTTGTTGCGCCGATCGGATCCAGGTTGCACAACGGAGCTCCAACTAATGCCGCCAGAGGAATGACCACATCGGCATTTTTAAGCAGCGGCGCCATGACTTTCTCAAGGCGTATATCGCCTTTGACGACAGAGAAATTGGGGTTGTTACAAACGTGATTGAGACTGGTCTGCTTGAACATGAAATTGTCCAACACCGTCACTTTATGACCTGCATTGAGCAAATCGGGGACCATTGTAGAACCTAGGTAGCCGGCGCCGCCGGTGACTAATATATTGTAGCTCATTGTGTTCCTTTAACTTATTGTAAAAATATCATTCGCCGAATATCGCCACTTCGACGCATTCGCAGAGTGTGTGGGCTAAAACGATGTGCAGTTCCTGAATGGTGCTGGTGGCAATACCCGGAACAACAATTGGATAGTCGGCCATTACTTGTGCCTGGCCTCCGTCGTGTCCGCTAAAAACAATGCTCGGCACAGCCATTAGGCGGCATTGCTCCAGCGCTTTGAGGATATTTGAAGAGTTTCCTGAGGTCGTTATACCTAAAAAGACGTCCTTTATCGTTGCCTTGCCGGCAAGCTGCCTTGAAAATATTTGGTCGTAACCGTAATCGTTGCCGATGGCGGTAACAATCGAGCTATCCACGGTAAGCGCTTCCGCTGCCAATGGCGCCCGGTCCCGAGCCAACTTGCTGACAAATTCGGCGGCCAAATGCTGCGCGTCCGCAGCCGAGCCGCCATTGCCCGCGATGTAGATGCGGCCGCCTTGTTGATACCGGTCGACGACAACATCAACCGCTTTGGAAAACAATTCCAGACTCTTTTCGTCGGCAAGCAATTGACGTTTTGCTTGTATCGAGGCTTCCAGGTTTTTCTTTAGACGCGCTATCGTATTCAACGGTTCTCCTCTTTCACATCGCTAATAGAGCTGGGGCGCGATTGTAGTCATCGGGTACGCCAATGTCAATGAAGGTACCGGTGAACTCGATACCCAGCATATGCTGCCCTGAGATCATGGCAGCCTGGAATATATCGTCCTCCAAAGACAACTTGTCGCCGGCGGAAAATCTGTCTTTGAGCAGATTGCGGGGATTAACCCAATACACGCCGCCATTAGCCAGGCTACCGGGCCGGCCGCTGCCCGACTTAAGCGAAACAATCCGCCCTTGCGGCGAAATATCCATGCCCATGTAACGTCCCTCTTCCTGAGTGCGAAACAATGAGAAGCACCAATCCGCATCATTTGCTTCCGAGAAGCCAATCAATGCCTTCAAGTCTACAGCAAAATAGGTGTCGCCATTTAATAGTAAAAACGGCCCATCCTTGGCAATCTGCTCAGCCGCGAGCAAAAATCCGCCGCCTGTGCCAAGCGGCGTTTTCTCAACGACATAATCGATTGCCGCATCTTTATAGCGATTGCCGAAATGCTCGACGATAACCTCATGCCGATAACCGACCGACAACACAAAATGCTCGACGCCCTGGTTAAGCCAATAATCGATCTGGTGCTCAAGAAACGGCCTGCCGCTAATCGGCGCCATCGGCTTGGGCAAGTCGGGCACGGCACTGCGAAGACGCGTACCCAAGCCACCGGCAAGAATAACGGCTGTGGTCACTGAGCTACCTCACGCCGCATTCAGGATAGCGCAGAGCTCATCCACTTCCTCATCTTTTAAGTCGGGGAAGTTGCCGATGTAAAAGCCGTAGAAATGGACGTGTTCCGTTTCCGGGAATTCAAGATGATGTCCTGTCGGCACGATGCCTTTCAGGTAGGGCTGACGAATCTGGTTGCCGCCGCCTGCGCTGCCTCGTCTGAACTCTACGCCGGACTCGCGCATTTTCGCCATCAGGCGTTCAACCAAGTCATTATCCGGTTCGTTTAATATCAGGTTGAAAGCGTAATTACTGGAACCTTCCAATTTAAAATCGGTGCGGTATTTTGAGGCGTCTATTTGCTTCAAGAACCGTAGCAAGTTTTCAGTCCGACGCGTCACAATTCGGTCTAAGCGTTTAAGCTGGCTGCGACCCATGATGCCGCCAATTTCGGTATTGCGCGTATTGTAGGCCGGGTAAGCGAAGATGAAGTCCGGGTTCAGTTCGGGGTTTTCAGCGATATAGGCTGCGCGTACGGTTTCATCGTTAGATTCTCTAACCATGCCGTGCGAACGCAACATACGCGCCTGCTGATAGACTTCAGGGTCATTGGTGCAAATCATGCCGCCTTCGATGGTGCTCATGTGGTGGGCATAGTAATACGAGAAGTTCGAAATCCAGCCGATGCTGCCCACGCGCTTGCCGTTGTGCGTCGCACCGTGCGATTCGCAAACGTCCTCGATCAGCGGAATATTGCGCCGCTCAAGTTCGTTAATCAACTCGTCGGTCAAACCGTCGAAGCCTTGCACATGGGTCAGGAACACCGCCCTGGTTTTATCGGTAATTTTGCTCAGAATCTGGGTGGTATCCATCGCCAATGTCGCAGGATCAATATCCGCAAATACCGGCGTAAAACCGTTTTGTAACACCGACGCCACATCGGAAATCCAGGTCAGCGGCGGCACGATAACTTCGCCGCCGTCGGGATGGCGAATTTTTAGAATCGCCATGGTCAGCAGGTTCGCCGAAGCGCCGGAGTTAACGAATACGCTGTATTTTACCCCGAGCCATTCCGACCATTCGGCTTCGAATGCCCGCACATTAGCCCCATGGGTCAGGATCGGATCGTCCTGTTTTAAATGTTCAATGACTGCGTCAAGATCTTCGCGCAGGATGTTGTTACGCATCAAAGGAAATTTCATCTTATTTCACCAAATTAATCGGAAAGTGATTGCGCAAACGTTGTTACGCTATTTAGCACGGCGTCAGGGCCGATTCCTACCTGTTCGTGCAGTTCAACCCGTGAACCGAGTTCGAAGCGGTAAGCACCTTCGACGCCGATGTTAAGCATGCGGGCGGACAGGCCGCGACGGGCGATGAATTCAAAAAACATCGCATCGACGCCGCCCCGCCCGCGAAAACCCTCTTCGAGCGTGACGATTCCGGCGTAGGGCGATAATTCCGCCTGAAGCCGGTCGGCATCAAAGTTGGAAATATCGAAAAGGTCTACGACTCCGACCGAATGTCCGGCGGCGCTGAGCTTTTCGGCCACCTTGAGCGCGGTATGCAGCATATAGCCCGTCGCTATCAGGCAAATGTCCTTGCCGGTGTTGTGTATATGAAAGCCGACATCCAAATCCGGAGCGCCGTTCTCATAGACAACCGGTAACACTTGCGCGTCAAAGCGCAGGTATTTTGGGCCTTGTGTGCCTAGGCAACGATCGAAGAGAGCGCCGGCACTGACATGATCGGCGGGGGAAAGCACTCTAAAATTGGGCAGCGCACGCATTAGCGTTATATCTTCGTAGCACTGATGAGTCGGCCCGGACACGACATAGCTGTAGCCAGCGCCCACGCCAATCAAATTGACGTTCATCGGCCGCACTTCGGAGAGTAAGGCCAAACTGACGCGTATTTGCTCGTAGCAACGCATGGTGATAAATGGGGCAATGGCATAGGCGAAAACGGTATAGCCTTCGAGCGCCAAGCCAGCGGAAACATTGATCAGGTTTTGTTCGGCGATCCCGACATTAACGAAGCGTCCAGGGAAATCGGCACGAATTTTATCCAGGATCGGCGAGCCGAAATCCGCAGTCACGAAATAAATTTTTTGATCTTCCGCCATCGACCGCCAAATTCGGTCGAGCAATACGTCGCGCATGGCAAGAGGTTTGATGCTCATGGATTTTGCTCCAGCAGGCTGTCAATCAGCTCCGGTTTGGGGTTCGTGATATGCGAAAGCGGGGCGTTTTCCAGTCCGGGTACGCGGTGTCCTTTTAAGGTTCTGGCAATAAGCGCTTTCGGTTTGCCCGAACAGGTTGCCTTCATTTGCAACAGCGCGGCTTGTACCGCCACAACATCATGGCCATCGACTTCAAGGCAATCCCAACCGAAAGCCGACAAACGCTGTGCTAGCGGGCCATGGCTCACGATGTCATCGGTGTAACCGAGCATGCTGATCCGGTTGTCGTCAATGATCAGGTGCAGATTATCCAGCTTATGTTGCGAAGCGAACATAATCGCCTCCCAGTTTGCACCCTCGTGCAATTCGCCATCCCCGGACACCACGAACACGCTACGGTCGCTGCCTTTGCATTTCAAGCCCAAAGCCATGCCGGTCGCCACGCCCAGGCCATGACCCAACGAGCCGTTGACCGTTTCATACCCCGGAATCACCGGATCGGGTATTCCGCCCAGAAAGCTGCCGGTTTGACAAACTTTCTGCAATTCATCAAGCGGGAAATAACCCAAATCGGCCAATATCGGGTACATGCAGATCGAACCATGGCCCTTGCTGATAACGCAACGATCGCGATGTTCGGCAAGCGGTTGCGTCGGTTCAAAGCGCAGTACGCCGCCGTAGTAAAGCGCAACAAAAATTTCAATGGATGATAACGACGAGGCTAAACGCGTTTCCGGCGCCCGGCGATGAACCGCCAAGGTCTCTCTCCATACCCAATGCGCTTTTTCGCGAAGATCGATAGAACTTGCATTCATGAACGGCTCTCCGGATTCAATGCATTGTCGAGATACCACTGATAAGTGTCTTTAAGGCCATCTTCAAAATCGACAACCGGCTGCCAGCCGAAAGCGCTAAGCCGACTGCTGTCGAGCAGCTTTCTCGGCGCTCCGTCCGGTTTACTGACATCCCATTCGATGACGCCGGAGTAACCGATCACACGGGCAATAACTTCCGCCAATTCGCGTATCGAAACATCTTTGCCTGTGCCCAGATTAAGGGGAAACTCAAGCGTGGAGGTATCGCCGGCCAGCAAGGCAATACAAGCATCGGCAATGTCATTGCTATGAATGAATTCGCGGCGCGGCGTACCGCTTCCCCAAAGCGTTATGCTCTCGGCACCCGATTCGCGGGCTTCATGAAAACGTCGAATCAAGGATGACAGCACATGTCCCGACTTTGGGTCGAAGTTGTCGTTAGGGCCGAAAGCGCTGTTAGGAATCACCGGTATAAACCGTTGCTCGCCGTATTGCTGATTGTAGGCCAGGCACATTTGCATACCGGCCAGTTTTGAAATAGCGTAAGCCAAGCTGGTTGGTTCAGGGTGTCCCGACAACAGTGCCGTTTCCGCCATCGGTTGCGGACATTCCCGCGGATACATGCAAGAGGAAGCAAACAAAATGAGTTTTTGCACACCCGCGCGGTGCGCCGCTTTGAGCACATTTAACTGAATCGCCAGATTAGCGTTCATGAAATCGGCAGGGTAGGTTTTGTTTTCGATAATACCGCCCACTCTGCCCGCCGCCATTACCACAAAGTCGGGGGTGTGTTCATCGAAAAAACTATCTACTGCTGCGGCATCGGTAAGCTCCAGGTCGGCATGGCCGGCCAGCAGCAAATTGACGTATCCTTCGCTTTGCAATCGACGGACAATCGCCGACCCGATTAAGCCGGTGTGTCCGGCCACATAAATTTTATCTGTTTTATTCATTAATTACAGGCCGTTAGGTTGATATAGCACGACACGGCTACCGGAATCGTCAAAATTGAACGCAACATGCACCAATTCTTTAAGCGCTTCCCGAATTGCAGCCTGTTTCTCCGGTTTTGCGAAAAGCAGCATAAATCCGCCGCCGCCGGCACCAAGAATCTTGCCGCCGATTGCGCCTGCCCGCATGGCTTCTTCATAAATCTGGTCGATTTCCGGCGTTGAAACCCGATCCGAAAGACTGCGTTTGTACTTCCAGCTTTGGTCGAGCAGCTTGCCGAATTCATCGATACTCACCCGACTGTCGGTAAGAATGCCGATGGCCTCATCGACCATTTCCCTCATTAGCTTGAGTTCCGTTTCGCGATTTTTCAGGTTATCGATCTTGGATTTTGCAATCTCGTCGGCGATGCGCGAGAACCCGGTAAAGCAAAGCATAAGGTGATCGCGAAGCTCATCGCGCCTGTGCTCCGGAAGGATAATCGGCGCTACGTCGAAAGAATCGTCTTGATGAAAATCGATGCGATTGAATCCGCCGTATGCCGCAGATACCTGATCCTGCGAGCCGACGTTCTCGCCGATAATGTTTTGCTCGATATGGATTGCATCTCTCGCCAACGTATCCTGACTCACCATTTGTCCGCGCAGGCCATACAGCGCATGCGCCAAGCCGACAGTAAAAGCCGAACTGGAACCTAATCCCGAACGCGCCGGCAAATCCCCGTCATGGTGAACTTCCAGCCCGTCAACGACCTTTGCCCAATTAAGCACTGCCCGTACCGCAGGATGCTCGATTTCATCGTTATGGCGCACATTTTCAATACGGGAGTAAACGATGCGATGCCTATGCTCAAAAAAAGGCGGCAAACGGCGGCAGGTGATGTAACAATATTTGTCGATCGTGGTTGCCAATACTGCGCCGCCATGATCTCGATACCATCCCGGATAATCCGTGCCGCCACCAAAAAAAGAAATTCTAAACGGAGTTCGTGTAATGATCATGCTTGTCTAATCACCCAGGATTTTACGATTAAGGTGGATGCTGGTCATGTCTTCGATATTCTTTCTTTCAAGCGCGCCGAATTTCTGCTCGACAAGATTCAGGTAGGCCGGATTGGTGAAGTACTTTTGCCATGCTTCATCGCGGAACCTCAAGACATCCGCTGAACTGACATACTTTGTCGGCAAAGGTTGGCTTTCGTATGATAGGAAGGCATAGCCTTCATAAGAGTCGGGCAAAGCCCAGCCGTTTTTCTTTGCGATGTTGTACATAGGACTGCCGGGCAGCGCCTGGCAAGGGTACATGTTCGCCATCTCGGTATTAAGTTCCATTGCAAGATCCAATGTCTCTTGCATTGTTTCCATGGTGTCTTCCGGGAAGCCGAAAATGTAATTGCTGATAATCTTGATGTCCGAGTCGTTGATGGTCTTACAAACTTCGCGAATGTTAACCTCCTGAAAGGAGCCTTTCGATACTTCTTGCCGAACCAGTTGATTTCCGGCTTCCACACCCAGCGCGAGCCAGTTAACCCCGGCGCGTTTAAATAAATCGAGCGCGTCTTTACGCACGGTATCGACTCGCGAATAAGTCCACATATTGAAGCCGAAATCCTGGTCAATGGCCTGTTGCAGTATCGGCGCGTAGTATTTCCTGTTCAAAAAGAACATCTCGTCGCTGATCCGCAACGTGCGTACGCCCATATCGGCGAGCTTGCGCATCTCCCGGCTTACCCACTCAGGACTCCAGAAACGCATCCCCCGCGAATCGGCGGCGCTCACGTCATCGCCGTTATCAACCCGATTGACGACGTTGATCATGCAAAAATTACAACCGAAATTGCAACCCAAAGACGTGTAAATGGCGGCAAAAGGCGTGCGCTTGTCGTGGTCGAATTCGGCGTGCCAAAAATGCGCGCGATAAAGATCCAGCGGCTTTTCGCGGTAAGGCAGAAGATCCCAGGCATAGCCGGGCAAGTCATGATCCATACGTTCTTGCGGAACCACTCCCTGTGGCGGGTTTAGCGTAGGAATTCCGACATTTGCCGAATCCCGCTTCTTGTAACCGATACCCTTGATGTGTTGCAAGTCGTCGCCCAGATTACTCTTGAGAAGATTATGCAGTGCATAGACGCCTTCGTTCAGCAGTACAATATCGACACAATCGTAGCTGAGCACTTCCTTTGGCAACGCGCTGGTGTGCGACCCGACAAAACAAATCGGCAGGTCCGGATGATGATCTTTGAGGGCTCTTGCCATGGCTAATGCGCCGATCATACTCGTGGTGCCGGAGTTCGGATTTTGCCCGTAGACGACAAAGACGACCAAACGGGGTTTTAAGTCCTGAACTCTTTGTATCGACTGTTCAAGAGACAGTCTTTCCGCATCACAGTCGAGAATACCAACTCCAAACCCTTTTGCCCGGCAAGACTCGGCTAATAGCAGAGACCATGTTGGCGGCTCTATTGCTGAGTAAACTTTTGCTAATCCCTGATAGGCCTTAGCTGAAGAGTCGGGATTAACGAACAACACATCCATCTTTTACCACCTGGTTATTAAACGCGGCAACGCTACCGCCATGGCTGAACAGCCGAATTGGTGCTCTGCATATAACGGAATGAAAGAAGAAAAGCGGAGAAATTGACTTAAGACAGACAAAATCCATGATTTTTCTATACTTAACTTCATTGTTAAATACCATTTTAACCCACAGCGGGGAGTAAGGAAAGACGCGTAGGTAGAAAAACGGAGCAATCGCAGGGTAATAAGCGCTTCGCCGAAACCGTGCGCGGCCATTGGACGATAGAAAATAGTCGGTACTGGGTGCTTGATGTGCAATTTGGTGAAGCCCAATTGAAGTACGTTTTCCGGCCAATCCGGCTTTGATCAGGCGCATGACGCTCACTGTTATTCGTTGTCACAATGGGCTGTCCACGCGTAGCTTGCGTCTTCGTAAGATGCGAGCCGCCGTCAACGATGACTGCCGGTTTGAACTGATCTTTGGGGAAAGAGCCAACTTGGCGCTATTGTTTGCTTCGATTAGAAAAACGGTTTTCTTTGTTTTCAGACATATCTTGTTCAATCCTTCGATTATGTTGAAAATAGCACTACATTGTTAATGTGAGCGCCAATATCACCATGAATCAAAAAAAACGTTTGGAAATTTTCGATCGGCTGGCTGCGGCCATACCCGAACCGACCACCGAACTGCACTACTCCAGCGCTTTTGAGTTATTAATCGCTGTCGTTTTATCGGCACAGGCAACCGATAAAGGCGTCAACAAAGCTACCGCCAAATTATTTCCCGTTGCCAATACGCCTCGCGCCATTTTGGCCCTAGGCGAGACGGGCTTGAAAGAGTACATTAAAACCATTGGGCTATTTAACAGTAAGGCCGCCCATATCATCACGCTCTGTCAACAATTGCTTGATAACCATGACGGACAAGTGCCGGACACACGGGAAGAGCTGGAAGCGCTGGCAGGCGTCGGCAGGAAAACCGCTAATGTCATACTGAACACCGCTTTTGGACAACATACGATTGCGGTGGATACGCATATATTCAGGGTTGCCAATCGTACCGGCATTGCGCCGGGTAAAAATGTGCTGGAAGTGGAACGCAACCTGGACAAATGGGTGCCTAAAAAGCATAAAAAGGATGCGCACCATCTACTGATTCTGCATGGCCGCTACACCTGTATCGCCAGAAAACCACGCTGCCCAAGCTGTGTTATTGAAGATCTGTGTGAGTATAAGCATAAAACGGAAGATGAATAATGGTGACATTGAGCCGGGCATTTAACAGGGTTTTTCTGGGCGGAAGGATATTCATTCTTTATTCGATTGATTTTGATATGATACCTTGCGTTTGATGCGTTCTACGTATCGATTCATCTTTCGGCCTAAACCGCCGGAAGCGAATTGAAGCTACCAACACTCTGGAGTCAACATGAAAAAAACTAATAAAACACCTTTAGCCGCTGCAATGGGCGCTGCTTTCCTGTCTACCTTCGCTGCAACTGCGGTTAACGCCGAAGCCAATCCTTTCGGCATGACTGAAATGTCTGCCGGTTACATGCAAGTTGCCGCTACCGATAAAGCGGCTGAAATGGCATGCGGCGCGGCAATGGGCGGCATGCAAAAGCCTAAGGCGGCGGAAGGCGCGTGTGCAGGCAACAAGAAACCTGATGCAGCTAAAGCTACTGAAGGAAAATGCGGTGAAAGCAAATGCGGCGCGATGATGCAAGGCGGCAAAATGAAACCCGGTATGGAAGCGGCTTGCGGCGCAATGATGAAAGGCAAGGAAGGTTCATGCGGCAACATGTCTAAAGACGCAACCGGTAAATAAGCCCAAGCGTATTAGCAAGGGAGGGTATGATCATCATGCCCTCCAGTTTCCCTCCCCAATCATAGCCAGGTGTTCTGATGGACACAACCCAAAATCTCGTTCACGGTGCCGGTTTAGGTCTTAGGCGGTCTTTTTTAACTCAGATTGTTGAATCCCCTCCCGCAGCTGTCGACTTTTATGAAGTCGCGCCGGAAAACTGGATCACCATCGGCGGAAAGTTAGGCAAACAATTTCGGGCAATGACCGAACGCTTTGATTTTATCGGCCATGGCTTATCGCTGTCGATAGGCAGCACCGATCCGTTGGACGAAAAATTCGTCGGCGAAATCAAGCAGTTCCTAGCTGAGCACCAAATCAAGTTTTACAGCGAACATTTAAGCTATTGCAGTAAAGGCGGTCACTTGTACGACCTGATGCCGATTCCGTTTACATCGGAAGCGGTTACTCACGTTGCCGGGCGGATCAGGCGGGTCCAGGATATTCTGGAACAAAAGATAGCCATCGAAAATGTATCCTATTATGCTACGCCCGGCCAGGAAATGACTGAGATCGATTTCTTTAATGCCGTTGTCGAAGAAGCGGACTGCGATGTGCTGATCGATATCAATAATATTTATGTAAACAGCGTTAACCACGGTTACGATGCCGAAGCTTTCTTAAAAGCCATGCCGGCGCACCGCATCGCTTATGCACATATCGCCGGACATTATGTCGAGGCTGAGGATTTTCTGGTCGATACCCACGGCGCTGAAGTGATCGACCCTGTCTGGAAACTGTTGGGCAGGGCTTACGAGCTTTACGGCGTGTTTCCGACACTGTTGGAGCGGGATTTTAATATTCCTGCGATGGACGAATTAATCAAGGAAGTGAATACCATCAGCGCGATACAAAAAGCCTGGGAGACGCAACATGCACAGCAATTCGCTTGAGTCCGGCATGAATGTCGATTTTAGGGCCAAACAGCTTGAGTTTGCCGCGTATATCAGGGATCCCGAAAACAATCCGCCGCCTGCCGATGTCCAACCGCAACGGATGGCGATGTATCGGGAACTGTTTTTTAACAATATCGACAGCTTTCTGTCAGCCAACTTTCCGGTGTTGCGGACAATTTTAAATGAGCGGCAATGGTTCGAGCTGGGGCAGGACTTCTTCGCCAAGCATTCCAATCAATCGCCGCATTTTTCGGAAATTCCGGAAGAGTTTTTGGATTACCTGCAAAACGAGCGGGATAGTTCGGATGATTATCCGTTTATGCTGGAGCTGGCCCATTACGAATGGGTGGAAATGGCGTTATCTATCGCCAAGGAAACAATATCCGCCAATCGCCAAAATCTGGATGATCCGCACAACCAGCGTGTCCGGTTATCGCCTTTAGCTTGGCCGCTAGCCTATCAATACCCGGTACAGAAAATATCGCCCGCTTTTTTACCTGAGACAGCGCCGGAGCAAGCCACGTTCCTGATTGTTTACCGCAATCCTGATGACGAGGTTAATTTTATAGAAATCACCCCGATCACTTACCGGTTGCTGGAAATCATTCAGGAACATGAAGAGATGTTGGCAGCAGAGTGCTTAAAGCAGGTTGCCGAGGAATTGAACCATCCTAACCCTGAAATGATTATATCGGGCGGCTTGCAGATATTAAAAGAACTGGCTGAAAAGACAGTTGTTACGTTAGCGTAGGCCGGAATAAGGTCGCGTTTTCGGCTTTTTAGTAGGTTTATTGCCGAAGCACCAGCTCTCGCTTGTTCAAACAATCTACATGAGTCATAGTTCCCAGCGTGTTTGGCAACGCTAGAGCGTTGCAGAATGCATTCCCACGCCGGAGCGCGGGAACGATAAGTCAAGCCAATCAGTGAGCCTGCTGTGGCGCTCTGGAAAAATCCGGTCCTTTAGGAAGAGCGTTTTGTTGCAGGCAGTGGTAGGCCGCATTTTCATATTTGATCACTAAAGACTGGGCATTTTTATGCTCACCGAGAAACAGTTTAGCTTCATCGGCAGTCAAATCTTTCATCAAGAATTTGGCTATGCACATGCAAGGCGTTCCGTAGCGGTTTTTATCGAATTCTTTATTGGTTGAATTTTTTAGTTCACGTTCTACACATTGGTCGGCAAAATCATGCTCGAACTTGTGTTTTTGTACATCGGTGACCGGAATATCGTGGGAATGATCGAACGGGTTATGCACTGCCGTAGCCGCTGCTTCTTTCCCCGCTGTAACCTTCTCTTCATCATCCGAACAACCGGCAACCGATAATGCGATAACCACGCCGGTCAACGCGGCAAGAAAGATGTTTTTCGTAAATGTGGGCGTTTTCATATGTTTAAATCGTAAAAGAGTTAATCGGGTTTATCGAACTTTATCATTTTATTAGAACTCGTTCTACTGATCTTCGCTGATCCTATACAAATAGCGCTACTTGTTGCGCATCTGTTTTCGTTATCATGAGGCTTTTCATTGATGACTTTCGCCCATGTCTTTTATCAAAAATCTTGAATCCGAATTTGCAGCGCTGCCAGATCAGTTAAGGGCAACGGTAATCGCTTCACTGACAAAATGGGACGAACGGCTTGTCGAGCTTAAGCTCAACATTCCCCCATCGGCAGAGTTTAACGCCGCTATCGTCAAGGTCTGGTGTTCCAGTCTGTTTGTCGCCGAAAGCTGTACCCGCAAGCCTGAATTGCTGACCGATCTGATCAACTCCGGCGATTTATCGGCTATATACACTGAAAACCGCTATGTCGAAAAATTAGCCGGCACACCGATTGAAACACAAGCCGAGTTAATGGAAAAGCTGCGCCATTTCCGGCGGCGGGAAATGGTCAGGATAGCTTGGCGGGATTTAGCCGGCTGGGCCGAGCTATCGGAAACGCTAACCGATTTATCGCATCTGGCCGATGCCTGCATTCAATTTGCGTTGGATTTTCTTTATCAAGAAGCCTGCGATCTGCGCGGCACACCCTTATTATCCGACGGCAGTCCACAGCAGATCGTAGTGCTGGGCATGGGCAAACTGGGCGCTTACGAATTGAATTATTCGTCCGACATAGACCTGATTTTTGCTTACGCTGAAGACGGCGTATTGCCGGACAGGAAAGAAACCACTTACGGCGAGTTTTTTACCAAGCTATGCCGCAACCTGATCAAAGTGCTGGACGAGATTACCGTGGACGGCTTCGTCTTCCGCACCGACATACGCTTAAGGCCTTACGGCGACAGCGGCCCGATCATCATGACCTTCGACGGCATGGAAAACTATTACCAGACCCAAGCCAGGGAATGGGAACGTTATGCAATGATCAAAGTGCGCCAAGTTGCCGGCGATTTTAAAGCCGGTGCGCAGCTGATGGCCATGTTCAAGCCGTTTGTGTACCGGCGTTATCTCGATTACGGTGCGTTTGAGGAATTGCGCTCGCTAAAAGCGCAAATCACCCAGGAATTGCGGCGCAAAGACCGGATGGAAAATATCAAGCTGGGACCGGGCGGCATACGCGAAATCGAATTTATCGGCCAAGCTTTCCAATTAATCCGCGGAGGCAACGACAAAGCTCTGCAAATCCGGCCCATTCTGGATGTGTTGCAATTGCTCAGGGAACGGAAGCTATTAGCTCAAGAAGATGCCGATCGATTAAAACAGTCGTACCGCTTCCTGCGCCGGGTGGAAAACCATATCCAGCAATACCAAGATCAGCAAACCCACGATTTGCCGAAAGATCCGTTAGTGCAGCAGATATTGGCATACTCATTGGATTATCCGGACTGGGAGAGTTTTAAGCAGGATCTGGATGAGGTAAGAACCCAAGTACACGGTGTCTTCGACCAGGTTTTTTCGCTATCAAAGCAGGAAAGTTCGGCAGCCGCACCGCGCTCCGGAAGAATCTGGGCATGTGTAGCGGATGACTCGGAGTTGCAGGGGTATTTAAAGGAATACGGCATTCAAGACGCCGATGCGATACTTGCCGCAATAAAAGGCTTTAAAAATTCCGTAGCGGTCAGGAGGCTGACGGCCAAAGGCGCCGGCGTGCTTGATCGCTTAATGCCGCAATTGATAGAAGCCATGCAGCAGGTTAATAACCCAGATGAAACTTTGCTGCGGATACTCGCTTTGTTTCAGGCCGTTGCCGGCCGGAATGTGTATCTGTCGTTATTATCCGAAAATCCCGGCGCCTTGCTGCAATTGATCCGGCTGTCGTCGGCCAGTTCGTGGATTTGTGATTATTTATCTTTATATCCGGTGTTATTCGATGAATTACTGGATACTCGCTCCCTTTACGAGCCGCTGAAAAAAGCCGATCTTGACCAACAACTTAAGGTTTTGCTGGCTCAAGTCGAGGTGCAGGATCTTGAACAATTGATGGTGGTATTGCGCCAGTTTAAGCAATTGAATGTGTTAAGAGTGGCCGCCGCCGATATTATGGGGGCGATTCCGCTGATGGTGGTCAGCGACTATTTAACCTATATCGCCGAAAGCATTGTGACTCACGTTGTCGAGCGCGCGTGGCTAATGCTGACAGACAAGCATGGTCTGCCGCCGGATACAGATGATACTGCGATAGGCTTTGCTGTGATCGGTTTCGGCAAACTGGGCGGCATCGAGCTGGGCTACGGTTCAGACCTGGATTTAGTGTTTTTGTACGATTGCAAGGACGGCAATGTGATGACCAACGGCGGCAAACCGATTTCATGCTCACAGTTTTACGGCCGCTTGGGGCTGAAAGTCCGGCATATTCTCGATACCAAGCTATTATCCGGCATCCTCTACGAAGTCGATATGCGTTTGCGTCCCAACGGCGATTCCGGCTTATTGGTCAGCCATATTAATGCCTATGAAGATTACCTGAAAAACCAGGCCTGGACCTGGGAGTTACAGGCACTGGTCAGGGGCAGGTTCATCGCCGGCGATTCGAAATTAAAAGCGCATTACGAAGCCATCCGCAGCCGGGTTTTGAGCTTACCCAGGGATACCGAAAGCTTAAAAACAGAAGTCCGCGAGATGCGCGAAAAAATGCGCGAAGCCCTGGCTACCAAAGATAAAGACAAGTTTGACCTAAAACAAAGCAAAGGCGGTATTGCGGATATTGAGTTTATAGTACAATTTGGCGTTTTAGATCAGGCAGCTCTTAACACCGCGTTAACGACTTATACCGATAACGTAAGATTGCTTGAAGGCCTGCAACAGCAGGGATTTATGTCCAAAGCCGATACGGAAACACTTAAAGCCGCTTACTGCACTTATCGGGATTTCGGGCATAAACAGGTTTTACAAGGAGATAAGGCTGTCATAAACGAAGCCGAAGTCGCCGAAATCAGTGCTCAAGTCGAGCGGATTTGGCGGGATTACATGGAATAGATATTGTCCACGAAAGACACGAAAAGCACGAAAAAAGATGATGATGTTTTTCTAATAGGAGTGATGTGAAGACGCTGAGTTATCTAAGGGCAATAGTCGAACAGATTATGTCATAAAGATTTTTCGTGTCTTTCGTGTCTTTCGTGTCGCCTAAAGGCGCCTACTTTTGGCTTTCGTGGACAGTGATGTAATAATCAATAAATAGTTACTAAATTAATGTTGGAGAATAAACGATGACGATGGACGATAGAGACGGCGTTATTTGGCTGGACGGAGAATGGGTTGAGTGGCGTGAAGCTAAAGTCCATGTGTTGACGCATACTTTACATTACGGCCTGGGCGTGTTTGAAGGCATCAGAGCGTACCACGCGGAAAAAGGCACGGCGATTTTCAAGATGCAGGATCATACCGATCGCCTGTTCCGTTCCGCGCATATCATGAATATGAAGATGCCGTTCGGCAAAGACGAGATCAATCAAGTTCAGCGCGATGCGGTCGCCAAGAACAACCTGGACAGCGCCTATATCCGCAGCATGTGCTTTTTAGGTTCCGAAGGCATGGGCTTAAGAGCCGATAACCTGAAAGTGCATGTGATGGTTGCCGCATGGTCATGGGGCGCGTATTTGGGTGCGGAAAGCATAGAGCAAGGCATCCGTATCCGTACCTCGTCTTATACCCGTAACCACCACAACAGCACCATGTGTAAAGCCAAAGCCAACGGCAACTACATCAATTCCATTTTGGCGCTGCAAGAAGCGCGCGCCAATGGTTACGATGAAGCATTGATGCTGGATCATGAAGGTTTCGCGGCGGAAGGCAGTGCAGAGAACCTGTTTATCGTGCGTAACGGTAAAATTTACACGCCTGAGACCACTTCCGCATTGGAAGGCATTACCCGCGATACGGTTATGACCATTGCCAGGGAACAAGGTTATGAAGTCATCGAAAAACGCATCACCCGCGATGAGATTTACTGTGCCGATGAAGCGTTCTTTACCGGTTCAGCGGCTGAAGTAACGCCGATCAGGGAACTGGATAATCGCGTTATCGGATCAGGCAGCCGCGGACCGGTCACCGAGCAATTGCAATCGCTGTATTTCGACTATGTCCATGGACGCAGAGACGATCATGCCGATTGGTTGACTTACGTTGCTTAAGATTTTTTAAAAAATTAACCACGAAGACACGAACGACTGCATGGATGCAGGAGGTAGAGCAATGCAGGAGCAATTGCCGAGGACGCGAAGCTTTATTTCTTCGCGTCCTTCGTGTCTTCGTGGTTTATAAATATATAGTCATGTAAGGTCTTGAAAAAATATCACAGGATTTTAGTCGTCGGCCCTTCCTGGGTCGGCGACATGGTGATGGCGCAAAGCCTGTTTATCACCCTGAAAAATGCTCACCCGGATTGCCGAATTGACGTACTGGCTCCAGCATGGACACTGTCGCTGCTGGAAAGAATGCCCGAAGTCAGCAATGCTATCGTCATGCCGCTGCCGCGCGGCAAATTCGGCTTGATGAACCGGATCAAACTGGGCTTGAGCCTGCGCTCGAACGGCTACGACCAAGCGATTCTGTTGCCGAATTCCTGGAAATCAGCCATCCCTCCGTTCTTTGCCGATATTCCCGTTCGCACCGGCTACATAGGCGAATGCCGTTGGGGTTTGCTGAACGATGCCAGAAAACTGGATAAAAACCTGTTGACGATGACTGTGCAGCGTTTCGTTGCGTTGGGATTGCCGGTTGATGCGCCTATGCCGCCGCTATGCCCACAGCCTGCGCTAACGATCAGCAAAGACAGGCAACAGGCTGTGATCGATAAATTCAAGCTGACGGCATCGCCCGCCGAGTCTGTTCCCGACAGACTTACGGCATACACTCCATCCATGGAGATAAAAATCCTGGCTCTATGTCCCGGAGCCGAATACGGCCCGGCAAAACGTTGGCCGCCAGAGTATTACGCCGAAGTCGCCCGGCATAAAATCGACCAAGGCTGGCAAGTTTGGCTGTTCGGTTCCGAAAAAGATAAAGCCGACGCCGCACAAATCAACAAAGAAGCCTCCGGTTTTTGTACCGATTTTACCGGCAGAACATCCCTGGCCGAGGCGGTCGATTTGATGTCGCTGGCTAATACCGTAGTCAGCAACGATTCCGGCCTGATGCATGTCGCCGCCGCGTTGGATAAAAAAGTCATCGCCATTTACGGCTCATCGGACCCCGGCTTCACGCCGCCACTGAACGACAAGGCCCATATCATCTCGTTAAATCTCGATTGCGCGCCCTGCTTCAAGCGCGAATGCCCGCTAGGCCATAGCAATTGCCTGACCGGCATCACGCCGGACCAAGTGCTTGAACACATAACAGTTACTCAATCAGGGCCTAAGTGAAAGTTGCGATCGTAAAACTCTCGGCTTTGGGAGACATCGTCCATGCGATGGTCGCGCTTCAATTCATCAAAGCGCATTCCCCGGCCATTCAGATCGACTGGATTGTTGAAGAACGTTTTGCCGAGGTTTTAAGGCACAATCCCGACATCGACAACATCCTGACGGTTAACCTGAAAGCGTTAAAAAACGACAAGGCCGGCATTTTTGCCCAGTTCAAAAAAATCCGCAGCTATGCAAACAATAACTATGACTTGGTTATCGATGCCCAAGGGCTGATTAAATCGGCTGTTACTGCCAAGTTGATCGGAAAACGCATTGCCGGATTCGATGCCGATTCAATCCGTGAAAAAGCCGCGTCATGGTTTTATGATATTAAAGTCGCCTGCGCTTACGATGCTAACACTATCGACAGGAATGCATTAATACTGTCCAACCCGTTAGGTATCAACATCACCACCGAACAAATCCTGAACAAAAAACCGTTCTTGTTTTTTAACAACGAAGATCCGCAAATTTACGATTTCCTGTTAAAAGACCGGCTCAACATTGTGCTGGTAATCGGCTCAACCTGGGACAGCCGCAATTACCCAGCAGATAAGTTCGTGAAAATAGCAGAGGCGTTACAGCAGAATTGCCTAGTTATCTGGGGTAGCGAGCAGGAAAAAACCAAGGCAGATTGGATGGCGACGCAATCCGGCCTGATCAAAGTCATGCCCAAGCTGGATTTTAATAGCTTGAAAGCCTTGATAGCCAAATCCGATTTACTGATCGGCAATGATACCGGGCCGACCCATATGGCCTGGGGCTTAAATCGGCCATCAATCACCATTTTCGGTCCGACTCCGGTCAGCCGGGTTTATCAGACCCGCATCAACAAAGTGGTCAAGTCTGCTTCAGTCGTCAACCCGTATAAACTCGATAAGCAGGATTATTCAATTAAGGACATTAATGAGCGGGCAATTATTGAGCAGGTGAAATCTTTGAACGGCAAGCAATTCGAACGCTGGTTCACCGAATCGGATGGGCAATGTTTAAACCGAAGTTTTGATTAGTGCTTAATATTAGCTGTATGTCATAATGCGAGAGATTTTTAACCCGGCCTGGGGATGTCGCCGGAAAGGCATAACTGGGGCAATTAAGTTAACCGATGCCCTGTCCATTGTGGGCTCTAATTTTTACGCTATTGAACGGCTCACGCACACAATACACGATCCAGTTGTTAATCCCCGATTTATAATCAAACTTATGAAATTATTTCTCTCATCGCACGCGCCTGCAAGGGCGCGGCCCGATAATCAGGAAATCGAAACAAGATGAAGTCATGGATTGACCAGCTAAAGTCGACGCGATTTATTTCGACGGCAATAAGCCCAAAACCTTGGTACCTGATTCTTTACGTCACTTCACATTGCAATCAGCGCTGCAATATGTGCTTTGCGTGGGAGATGTTAAATACGCTAAAGAAATCGGAAGAGTGGAGCCTTGAGGAAATTGAAAAAATTGCCGGGCAATTTTCCGGGCTATACCAGCTTTCCCTGACCGGCGGCGAGCCCACGCTACGTAAGGATCTCCCTGAAATCATCGAAATCTTCTATCGCATCAGCAAAGTTCAACGGATCACGGTGCCGACCAATGGCTTCTATCCTGACCGAATAGAATCGTTAATCGTGCGGGTAATGGAGTCGTGTCCCGGTTTGATTCTATCGATCAACATGTCGCTTGACGGCGTGGGTGAGGTACATGATGAAATTCGCGGTCTGAAGAACAGTTTTGCCAACTTGGTGGAAAGTTACAAGGTAGTCAGGAAGCTGCAAGAGAAATACGAGAATCTCCATGTCGCGACCGCAAGTGTAGTGACGATGAGTAATAAGGATACCATCAAAGACCTGCTCTATTGGGTACGGGACAATATGGATATTGGCAATCATGGCTTGATGCTTGCTCGGGGCGACGTTAAATCGGAAGAGGGCGCCGGTACTTCGGATGATTTTTTTATCAATATGTTGAAATTTCACCGCGAGTTATCGAAAACAGGCAGTCGCATACGCGATGCGGTGGCGGATGAATACACTCAAACCAGAATTGATACGCTCACCGATAAAAAGATGCGCGATCCTTGCAAAGCCGGTAAAAAGCTGGTGATTATTGATGAAAAAGGTAATGTCTTGCCCTGCGAAATCCTGAAAGTTTTGGCGGCAAAAGGTCTTACCGACGCGCCGGAGCTTGGCGATTTTAGCTATGGCAATATCCGCGAGGCCAACTTCGATTTGGATTCGCTGTTGAATTCCGAGCGCGGTAAAAAGATTACCCAGTTTATTAGCGACGATCGTTGCTGGTGTACTTTCGAGTGCGCGCAAATCAATAATTTTGCATTGAATCCAGGCGCTTATCTCAGGACTTTGGCTAGAGTTGTTACGGGCCGACAATTGGATAGTCAAGTTTAAGCGTAACGGCTCAGCGAATGCTGACAATGATTATATAGAACGCGGATGACACAGATTGGACGGATTGTAACGGATCACTGAGAGCAATAGCGTCATAGGAGCGGGCAGCATGCTTGGGACAGCGTTAAACAACCGGGCCGGACTGTTCCCTGAACAAAATCATGAACACAAAGAAGATTTGCAATGGATAAAGAAACTGAAGACAAGCTGCTCCGTATTGAGGCGAAGCTCCAAGAACATCCTTTCCCGCCGCAACTGGTTATAGAAAATACCTCGCAATGCGACCAGCAATGCATACATTGTTCGCATAAGGAATTGCAGCGCCCTAAAAAACGCATGGACAGGGCCTTGTGGAACAAGATTGTCGAGGAAGTGGCGCGGGAGGCGCCGGAAACGGAGATTTGGCCTACTTTTTATGGCGAAGCCTTGGTCATGGGCGATGAAATTTGGGATCGCATCGACTATGCGGCCAAAGTGGGCTGTAGCAATATCGTTTTGAATTCGAATGGCGGTTTGTTGAATCGCCAAAACCACATTGAGCGCATTCTTAAATCGCCTCTCAAGCGTTTTATCATTAGCATCGACGGCTTCAGTAAAGAGACCTACGAGAAAATTCGCTATCTGGGCGAATGGGAAAGAACCTATGGGGGCGTAGAAGAGCTGTTGCGGCAAAAAGCGGCTAGCGGCAATGTCTATCCGCTGATCATCTGCCAGTTTTCTTTGATGGAAGAGAATGAAGCCGAGGTTGAGGATTTTCGTAAATTCTGGCAGGAGCGCGGTGCGGAAGTCAAGGTTCGGCCAAAACTGGAGTGGACGGCAACCGGATCGATACGCTCCAGCCGAATAGACCATGAAACCTCTTTCAGAATCGCTTGCCCTTGGGGCAATAACACCATGGCAATTCACCAGGATGGCTCGGTAGTGGCGTGCGCTGTCGATTACGAAGGGCGGGTTAATGCCGGGAATGCGTCCGAGTTCAGCGTAAAGGCGCTTTGGCGGCGTTTGGGGGAGGTGTTGCGTAAACCTCATGCCGAGCATCGCTGGGCGGATATTCCTGAAATTTGCCAAGGATGCCGCGATTGGCAAACTGCCGGCGCCGAATACGAACAAAAGGATGGCATTACTGGCGCCCGTCCGTTCTGGTACAACCCGGAAACCACCGATTTTAAGATTGCGCCAACCACGATGCCTTTAATTAACAAGGAGAACTTAGATGTCTGATTCTGTCGACCAGTCGGCCCTTAGCGCCAATTCGCAGCCGAAAGTAGATCCCGCAGCCGGGCAAGGTCAAGACGTCTACGGCTTGCGTCCCGAGGCCGCGGAATTTCCGATGATGCTGGTGTTGTCATTCGTATACCCGTGCAATGCCGAATGTCCGCATTGCCCTTACACCAATTCGAACATTCGCGATACCTATCTGGATGTGCCTTACATGCCCGAAGCGGTATTCAAAAAAATTGCCGACGAGGCAGGTCAATATGGCGCTTATCTTCGCATCTCGGGTGGCGGCGAACCGATGCTTCATCCGCAGGTCATCGAGTTATTAACCTATGCGAAACAGGTGGGCTGCAAGATCGGACTCATAACCAACGGCTCGGCTTTTACCGAAAAACATGCGCTGTCATTGCTCGAAGCGGGCGTTGATATGATTGAGTTTTCTGTCGATGCCTGCGATGCCGAAACCTATTCCGTGGTAAGAAAAGGGCTTAAGTGGGATCGGTTATTGCGTAATGCCAAGCGCATGATCGAGATCCGCAACAGAATCGGCAGCCCGTCGAAGATTGTCGCCTCGGGCGTAAACCAGCAGGGTGTTGATATTGACGCTGTTGAGAAATTCTGGCGCGACGAGATCGGCGTCGATAATTTTATTAAACGCAAGTTCTTGACCTGGGGCAGCAATACCTCGCTGGACGGTTCGCGATCCGCCGATCCGACCGCCTATCTCGATACCGATAACGTGCCTTGCCCCTTCATCTTCGAGCGCTTGAATATCGACAGTCGCGGCAATGTCATGGTTTGCGGCTACGATATTGCCGCCAATACCAGCATGGGCATGGTAACGGAATTGAGCATCAAGGACATCTGGCATGATGAGGGTTTTCGCCATTACCGCGATATGCATTTGGCCAACAAGGGCGGTGAAATTCCAATGTGCGCCAGCTGCCCCGATTGGAAATACCGCTCCTGGCACCATAATTACTGGAAGGTCGTCAAAGGTGCTGAGCAGCAACGCGCAGTAACGCTTCAGCGCTTGGGCGTGAACGACGATTTCCAGTCGTTTACCGACAACGAAGAATCAGCTTCGTGATGAACGGATCGTAATCATTTAAAGGATTTTAGGTTTTATATGTGTGGAATCTGCGGTTTTACCGGCACACCCGATCGCATCGTTTTGGAGCAAATGACCGACGCCATCGTGCATCGCGGGCCTGACGATGCGGGACACTGGGATGCGCCGGCAATTTCGTTAGGAATGCGCAGGCTTGAAATCGTAGATCTTGAAACCGGCCAGCAGCCCGTATTCAATGAGGACGGTAGCATCTGCGTCGTCTTCAACGGCGAGATATACAACCATCATGAGCTTCGCGCCGGACTTGAGGCGGCGGGCCATAAATTTCGCAGCCACCACTCCGATACGGAAGTGTTGGTGCATCTCTACGAAGAATACGGCGACGATTTTTTAAATCGGCTGAACGGGATGTTTGCCATTGCCCTATGGGATAGCCGACGCCAACGGCTATTGCTGGCGCGCGACCGTGCCGGTATTAAACCGCTGTATATCGGGCAGTTTCATGGCCGATTGCTATTCGCCTCGGAAATCAAGTCCTTGCTTGCGCACCCGGTTGTGGAGCGCAAACCGAGCTACCAGGCTCTTTACCACTATTTTAGCTTCAAGAATATTCCCGCCCCTTGGAGTGCTTTCGACGGCATCGAACAACTGCGTCCTGGCGAATGCGCGGTTTATGAACAAGGCGAGTTAAAACGCGAACAATGGTGGACTTTACGTTATGCCGAAGATAACACCATTGACGAACAATCGGCAGCGGCGCGGATAAGGGAGCTTTTGGAAGACAGCGTTCGCCTGCGCATGGGCGCCGATGTGCCGTTCGGCGCTTACTTGTCCGGCGGAGTGGACAGCTCAAGCGTGGTCGCCCTGATGAGCCGTATAGGCGGTCACCGGGTGCAAACCTTTTCTCTGGTTTACGCTGACGATTTTCAACACAAAGCGGCAGACCAGGTGTTTGCCCGCCAAGTGGCGCGTCAGTACGATACCGATCATCATGAATATGAACTCACCCACCATGATGTTGCCGACAGTTTCGATGCGGTATTGTCTGCATTCGATGAGCCGTTTTCCGGCGTAACATCGACTTATTTCGTTACCCGGCTGATCGCCAAGCATGTCAAGGTAGCGCTTTCCGGCGACGGCGCGGATGAACTTTTCGGCAGTTATCTGCCGCATCGGCTTGCGCAGCCGCTGCACCATTTTCCGCGCCTAAAAGACCGATTGCCGGGGCTCCCGGAACACGAGCAAGCCTTACTCCAGCCTTATCTCAATCAGCCGGAGTATTTGAATACTATGTTGGCGAAGGGCGATGAGGCCGGTCGGCGTATGAGCCTCTATCTTTGGAATGACGCAGGTAAACGGGCGCTGTTCAGTGAAAAAATGTTGGCCCTTTGTCCGAACGAGAGCACCGAGCAATTAATCAGCGCCGTCTACAACGCCAGCGGCACCGCGGACCCGCTCAATCGAGCGCTCAATTGCGATTTCCTGACGCTGCTTCCCGATCAGGTGCTTGCCTTCGTAGATCGGCTGTCGATGGCTCACGCCGTAGAGGTAAGGCCGCCATTTTTGGATTATCGCTTGATGGAGTTTGCTGCAACGTTGCCGGGGTCAATGAAGATAAAGAATGGCCGCAGCAAGCATATTCTCAAAGAGGCCGTCCGTGGCTTGATACCCGACGAAGTCATTGATCGCCCCAAAGAAGGCTTTGTGTTGCCGATAGACAATTGGCTGCTTAACGAAATGCGCCCGCTGGTCGAGGCGCTTTTGGCACCGGACCGGCTCGCCTTGCATGGTTTGCTCCAATACAGCGTTGTGGAAAAAATCCTGGCCGAGCACTATGCAAGGTCTGTGAATCACGGGCCGCGCATCTGGAATCTGATGATGTTCCAACGCTGGTGGGAAACCTATTTTGAATAATGCGGCAAAAAGTGTTGTCCTTTTTGCATTAACGGGTATCGGCAACACGGTTTTAAAAGCGCTTACCGAAATCGGCTGTAAGCCTGTTTTGTTAGTTTCCCGGCAAGAGAGCGCTGAATATCCGTACTATGAGGAAACGCAAATTTGCGAACAAGCGCGTAACTTGGGCATTCCTGTCATGTACGGCGAAGATGGCGAAAAAGAAACCTTACGCTTAAAGCCGGATGTTATATTTTCAGCGACCTATCATCGGTTGATCTCAAACGAGGTCATCGCTTCGGCGAAGCATGCATACAACCTCCATCCCTCCTTACTGCCGCTATATCCGGGAAAAAATCCATTCTACGGCGTTTTGATCAACAACGAGCCAATCAGTGGCGTGAGTATCCATCGGTTGACGGAGAAATTCGATGAAGGCGAAATCGTTTATCAAAAAAACCTGAAAATCAGGCCCGATGAAACCCAGGGTTCCCTTAGATATGCGTTGGCCCAACTAGCAAGTGAAGCAACCAAAGCGTTTTTTGCCCAAATAGACTCGCCAACATTAGTTAAGCCGCAACTTAAACAAACCTCAGCTGAAAGCGTTTTTGGCCAAGTTAAAGATCATCAGCGCATCGTCGAGCTAAGCAACACTGCCGAACTAATTTGTCGACAGGTACGCGCGCTCACGCCGTGGCCGCAAGCCATGCTTCAAGAACTTGGCTGCACCGTTCGAAAGGTGATTCAGGTCGATCGCAATGCAAGCCCGGATGCCCGCCCAGGCACGATACTTTCAGTAGACCGAACAACCGCTAGAGTAAAAGTGGCCGATGCGGAAATTACCTTTTCCATCCATTAACCCGTGTTAATAAATATATGAGTGTCGTTGTTGTCCTTCAGCCGGGTTACTTGCCTTGGCTAGGTTTTTTCGATCAGGTTATACGAAGCGATGTGTTTGTCTATTATGACGACGTCCAGTACGACAAGCATGGCTGGCGTAACAGGAATAGGATTAAATCGCCGACAGGTCCGATTTGGTTGACGGTGCCGGTGCTTAACGGCGGCAGGTTCGGACAAAAAATCAACGAAGTGGAAATAGACAATCGTTCCACGTGGGCGCGCAAACACATCACCGCAATCGGCCAGAATTACTCGAAAGCGCCTTATGTCCGGCGCTTTCTGCCGCAATTGGAAGAGCTGCTGATGCGCCGTTGGGACTCGCTTGCGGAGTTGGACATCGCCAGCGTGGCAATGATTTGCGACTGGCTTGGAATCGATAGAAAAATCCAGCGCTCATCTCAACTGGGCATTGAGGGCGAGCAAAGCGGGCGCTTGTTGGACATCTGCCGCCATTTTCAAGCCGACCGTTATTTGTCGGGAGATTCGGCGCAGAATTACCTGGATGTCGAAGCGTTCGCGCAGCAAGGCGTGCAGGTTGAATGGCAATCGTATCAACATCCGGTTTATCCGCAACTGCACGGTGAGTTTATTCCTTACTTATCGATTATCGATCTCGTAATGAATTTAGGCGAGGACAGTTTAAGCATACTAGAACTGGATGAATAATTTTTTTAAACCATGAAGAGCATGAAGGATTTAACTCTTCATGTGCTTCATGCTCTTCATGGTAATTACTTAAATTAATTTATACAGGTTCGTTTTGATTGTCAGGTTACTGGGATTGTATTGATGAATCCCAGTAACCTGACAAATATCCAGCTCTTTTTGAAAACAGATGTTCCTGGCGATCACATCGTCATGAATGCCCTATTTAAGGTTATAAATCATGCAGCAAATATCAGTCATCGTTCCTTGCTTTAATGAAGAGCGTAATATCGGTTCATTGGTGAATTCGGTAATAAACAGTAGCGGGTTTATAAAAGGACAGGACGAAATCATCATCGCCGACGACTGTTCGACGGACGGTAGCCGGGAAGCGGCTGCAAAAGCAGGCGCTCAGGTGGTTGGTCTTGCAGAAAACAGCGGCCCTGCCGCTGCGCGAAATCTTGGCGTGGCGAGCGCAAAAAACGAAATCCTGCTGTTTTTGGATTCCGACACCTTGCTTGAACCCGGTTCGCTGGAAGCGGTAAAAAAGCGTTTCAGCGTTCAAGGGGATGACATTGATATCGTCAATGGTCTCTGCGAGCCGGATCCGATCAACCCTACATTGGGCAGTTATTACAAGGGCTTGGTGGAATATTCATGGCATCTTGATGCTATCGCCAAGGGGACGGTACCGACAATCTTCAACAGCCGTGTCGGCGCGATCAGAAAAGACGTTTTTAACCGGACCGGAGGGTTTGACACGGCTATTCGCGGCGCGGAACTAGAAGAGCATGAATTTAGCTACCGGTTGCCAAAAGGCACACGATTTAAACTTTGCCCTGAACTCAGGGTGCGCCATGACTTCCCGGATATGATGAATACCATCAAGGTCTACTGGAAGCGCTCGGCCAAGTGGGCCGAATTATTTTTCGAGCACAAACAATTCGACAATGGCGGGTGTGTCGGCGGAACGTCCATGTTGAATGCGCTCGGGCATTTGTCAGGGATATGGGCTTGTTTATTTTTGCTTATGTCCGTTTCAGGATCAATGTATTGGTTGTCGGCTTCCGGGATCACATTTTTTCTGTTTGCTGCAATCAACCGGATGTTCTTCTCAATGGCATTTCAAAAATCCCTGTTATTAGGAATGGGTCTGGTGTTTCTTCATTTGTTATATAGCTTTGTCATTCTCGGCGGAGCTATTTGGGGCGGGTTCAGATTGTTGCGGGCGAAATTGAGTGTTAAACTTTGAAAGATTTACGATAACGTTGAATATTCTAATACCGTGTTAAAAGATAGCTTTGCTATTCAAAACCATTACATGGAATGATGCGGATTTCAGAAGCAAGGCATGAAAAAGGATATTAAGAATTATAGGGTTGATAAAGTATGCCTCTCTATAAGAAACACTTCGATTAACAAGGTAAAAAAGCAGGTAAAAAAGTGAAAACCATATTAGTGACTGGTGGTGCGGGGTTTATTGGCAGCAATTTTATACGCTATGTATATAGCAAATATGCCGATTACAAGATTATCGTTTTAGATGCGCTTACCTATGCCGGCAGTGTAAGTAATTTTCCTGATAATGGCTTTGATTCGGATCGTTTCGAATTTTGGTATGGAAATATACTGAATGCGGACTTAGTCGATTCGCTGGTTATGCGTTCGGATATTGTGATTCATTTTGCCGCAGAATCGCATGTTACCCGTTCAATTTTCGACAACCGGTTATTTTTTGAAACCGATGTTTTAGGAACTCAAGTAGTTACCAATGCGGTGCTGCGCTACAAAGATAAAATTGAATTATTTGTGCATATTTCCACTTCAGAGGTCTATGGCACGGCTTTGCTCGATACCATAACCGAGGAGCATCCGCTTAACCCCATGAGTCCTTACGCCGCTGCAAAATGCGGTGCCGACCGTTTGGTTTATTCTTATTGGGCAACCTACAACATTCCTGCGGTTATTATCAGGCCATTCAATAATTTCGGGTCTTATCAGCATCTCGAAAAAGTTGTGCCGCGCTTTATTACCAGCTGTATTTTGAACGAGCCGATGACGGTTCACGGCGATGGCGGCGCAAGGCGCGATTTTCTTTTTATCGACGATCACTGCGAAGCATTGGATGCCATTATTCATTGCGACCGAGACAAAATCATAGGTCAAATCCTTAATTTGGGTACCGGCCGGGATATCAGTGTCCTGGAAATCGCCCAGACGGTTGAAGAGATAATGAAACCTTCAAGCAGTAAAATAGAATTTATCGGCGACCGGCCCGGTCAAGTTTTCCGGCATACCTGCGATTCCAGCAAAATGAACAATCTGCTAGGATGGGCAGCGCACACCTCTTTTGAAGCGGGATTGGAAAAAACGATTGAATGGTATCTCGCCAATCAAACATGGTGGGAACCTCAAAAATGGATGCGGCACATTCCCATTATTACCGCTGACGGTAAAAGAGAGTTACATTGAGTCAAAAAATACCTTTTTTTCAGCATGACTTGGGCAAGCCCGAGCTTGACGCAATAGCTGAAGTTCTCGCCGGAGCGATTTTGACAACGGGCGATACCGTATCCCGTTTTGAAACCGAGTTCGCCGCTTATTTGGGCTGCAAACACGCATTGGGCGTGACCAGTTGTACCGGTGCGATGCACATGGCCTTGTTGGCGCTCGGCGTAGGCCCAGGCGATGAGGTGATTACCACGCCGATGACCTTTATTGCGACCGCAACAGCCATTATTGAGGCCGGCGCAAAACCCGTTTTCGTCGATGTGGAACCTGATACCGGGAATATTGACGCAAGTAAAATTGAAGCCGCTATCACCGAGCGAACCCGGGCAATTCTTCCTGTTCACCTCTATGGCCAGATGTGCGACATGAAGACGATAAAGGCCATTGCCGACAGGAACCGCCTGCATATTGTTGAAGATTGCGCCCACTGCGTCGAAGGCGAACGCGACGGAATCAAACCGGGACAGCTATCGGACGCAGCCTGTTTTAGCTTTTATGCAACAAAAAACCTGACATGCGGCGAAGGCGGGGCTCTTGTTACCAACCGGGACGATCTAATAGAAAAGCTCCGGCTGCTACGGCTGCACGGCATGACCAAGATGGCCGCAGACCGGCATCGGGAAGGCTATAAACACTGGGATATGGTGTTGCTTGGCTGGAAGTACAACATGGATAACATTCAGGCGGCCATGTTGCTGCCCCAGATGAAGCGGATTAACGATAATTGCGCGAAGCGTCAAACGCTTGCGAAGTTTTACGAGGAACAACTCGCTAAATTACCGAACGTTAAGTTGTTCGCCGTACGTGAGAATACCCTTCATGCCAGGCACCTTTTTCCCATCCTGGTCGACGCCGGCGTTCGGGACAGGGCAGTTGAAAGTTTAAATAGCATGGGGATCGGTACTGTGGTTAATTATCGTGCGATTCACTTACTAAGCTACTTTGTCAATGAATACGGTTATACCGAAAATAGTTTCCCCATTGCGGAAAAGATAGGCCATTCCGTGTTGTCGCTGCCGTTTTATCCGGCGATGCCGATGGACTATGCACAGCGGGTTGTTGAAGCTATTCAACAGCTGGTCAATGACTAAATCACTAAAAATCAAGCGCTTTATCACCAGACTGGCCGGCTGTGGCGTTTTAATTTCCCTGCTGGTGGCTGCGCATCTACTGGGCTTGATCGATTTCGTGCCCATTTACCGCACTCTTGTCAGTCATTCGCAAATAGTCCTTGAATGCCTTATTCTTGCTGCGCTTAGTTTTTCATGCGTGGCTTTGAGGCTAGCGGCGTTGCTCAAATTAATCAATATGCCTGTTTCATTTTCGGATGCCTTAAGAATAACCATGCTTTCACAATTTTCCGGGACTATATTTGCAGGCCCGATCGGAGCGGAGGCGACCCGGTTCGGCATGTTGGTGAAAAGATGCGAGCATCGCTATACCGAGCTGACAACACTTTTGTTGTTTGACCGCATCTTTGGACTGTTAGGCTTAGTGTGTATTGTTTTTTTCATGTCTTTTGCCGCCGTCAAAGTGTCGGCGCGTATTCCTTACCACCATTACATCATTGCTGCAGGCTTGCTTTTTTCCGTAGCCTTGGCGACGCTCTTCATTATTCATAAACACCTTGCTACGAAAAAAAAACACGCGGTCAAGGCGCTAATAAAATCTTGCTCACCGCACCTATACAAACTGCTATCGCAGTTAGGCCGGGTTTTCCGTACTTTCAGGAATATTATGTCTAATCCGTTGACTCTGCTTAAACTGGTCGGCTTTTCGGTTTTGGCATCTTTACTGCCTTTATTCGGTTTTTCGGAAATAATCAAAATTTTCCTGCCGAATATATTCGATTTTCCATCCGGCATCCTGATCTTGGCAATAACCATTCTATTCAACAGTATTGGCATAACGCCTGGCGGAATAGGCGTTGGCGAGGGCGTGTTCGGATTGCTTGGCTTTTTGGCGACAGGCGATAGCAGCCTCCCTTATATCGAGACATTCCTCACCATCCGCCTTATCAGTATAATGTGCGTACTCCCTGGCGGACTATTCCTGCTTCAGGCAGCGCAACCCAAAACAATTTCTTCCTAGTACTCAGCCACTATTGATATGTCGCGTAAAAATCGTTTAACTCAGCGCAAATCCGCTCATTCCATTCGACAAGCTCAGGATCAACGGATTTACTTTTACCTGATAAAACAAGAATGACTGAGCACGAGTGCATGGCCGAATGTATCCGAATTGTCCTCAACCTGCCGACTTAAATTACGCGTACCTGGCAAATTTATTGGCTGAAATAGCCGTAACCACCATCAAAGCGCATCTGGCGCGGAATATGTCTTTATGCTGAACATACTTATTGTCCATCCAGTCTACCCCGGTAAGGTAGAAATCGTTTACCTCCCGCTGGGTCTCGGCTATATCGCCGCCATTGCCGAGCAACTTGGCCATCGTGTACAGGTTCTCGACATGCATAATCTTCGTCTGTCGCAGTCGGCCCTGGAGAACGAGTTGCGCCGTGGCGATTACGACATTTGTTTGATGGGCGGTTTCGCCATGCAGGTCGCTCATATGCGCCATGCGACGGAAACCGTGCGCCGCTTGTCCCCGCGTACCAAAGTAGTCCTCGGCGGGGTTGGGGTCAGCGATATTCCTGAGATTATTCTTGATTACACCGGCGCCGATGCCGTCGCGATCGGCGAATGCGAAGCCACGCTTGGACAGATGTTCGAGTCCGTCCTTGCCAATGCTGCGTTCGAGGGCGTTCCGACGTTTGTATACCGCTCTCCCTCTGGACTGATTGTTAAAAACCCCAAAGGGCCGCTGGTCGAGGATCTGGACACCATCCCCATGCCCGCCTATCACCTGTTCGATGTCGACTACATCAGCCAACACTCTTATAACGGCGAGGGCTTCCGCTCTATCCATGTGCTATCCTCGCGCGGCTGCCCATTTCGGTGCAGCTTCTGCATAAACTCTATCCTGAACGACAACAAATTCCTTCGCGGTCTCCACGGCGAAGTCATCGGTGAGCGCAAGGCTGCAAAGCAGCGTTTCCGTTCGCCGCAAAACCTCGTCGCCGAATTGACGTTCCTGCGCAATACCTATGGCATAACCGACTTTCATTTTGCCGATGAAGAATTCGTCACTAATCGCGAAAGAGTCTTCGAGGTGTGTTCGGCTATTGAGCCGCTTGGCATAACTTGGTCGACATCGGGCAGGGCCGACTGGGCAAGCGAGGATAAACTGACGGCTATGCGGGCTGCCGGCTGCCGTTATGTTTTACTCGGCGTTGAAACCGGTAGCCAGAAGATGATGGATATGATGCACAAGAGCGGCCGCAAAGAGAAAATGGCCGATGGCATTCGTAGCGCCCGCGCATCAGGCATGCATTTTATTGCCAACTTCATGGTCGGGCATCCTGGAGAAACGCAGGAGACGATTGCCGAGACCATCGAGTTTTGCCGGGAGCTCGAATTGACATTTTTGCCGACTTACACCACGGTATTCCCCAATTCGAAAATGTTCCACGACTTTGCCGCCACGGTGAAAGATTGGGGGGCTTATTTTGAACAATTGAGTACGGTGGACTTCACCAGCGGCCCCTTTACCAACCTGACCGATATGCCGGATCGGGAACTGATCGGCTTGCGTAATCGCGCCGTCACAGAAACCGTTGCCTACAAACTGGTCGGCAAGGAGCGCCGTTTTCTAGCTAAACTTTTAGCGCTATTGCTGCTGCGCCCGGCCTTGATCGCCCACGACCACAGTCCCGGATGGCTGCGCTGGCTGGTTCGCAGTGCGCTTCGGCAAGTCATCGACCTCAGCTCCCGAAAAGGCGGGGCAATCCAAATTCCGCCCAATCAGCTGGGACAAGGCGTCTCCACGCCTATGGGCGAAGATAGTTTCGAGGAGTCCTTGCGTCTGCTGGAAGAGGAAACCGACGAAGCTTCCAGCTCCCGCACTGTCTCATGAAGGCGGGCGACTCGATCGGAATGTCCTCAGCGAAATTCCTTGAGCAGAGGTAGAGCTATCGCCAGCACGGTATCGTCCAATTGATGCGGGATCGCCACCCGCTGGATTTGTGCCCGCCCGCCCATTTTGACATCCAGTCGGCATCGCCAACCCCAGCGCATCCAATTGATGGCGATGTCCTTGAGCGAGCGAACAATCGAACTGAGCCTTGTTCCCTTCGCCTCGCCGGATTGCCGCCGCATAAATTGGATCGGAACCTCAATGAAGCGTGCTCCGGTCAAATGGGTTTTGATCAGTAACTCCGGGTTGATGAACGAACTGACTCCGACAAGATCAAGCGCTTGGACCGTTTGGGTCGGATAGAAGGTCGTGTTTTGGAAATCATGGAAATTAATGCCGAATAATATGCGCAAGATATAATAATTACTCAGGGACACAATGGCTTTTTTGATGTTGTCCGACCGTGAATTTACCCGGTACAGCGATCTGATAACAGGGATACTGCTGAATATCCTGATCGGTGTCGGACGTATCCCCTGAACCACGTCATAGTGTTTCAACAGCTCGAGGAAGACCCTGATGTTTTTTAGGTCGTACGACCAGTCGACGCATTGCCAGAACAGATAGTCTTTACTGGCTGCCGCAATGGCGCGTCGGCACGAAATCCCCACGTTGAGGTTGCGTTCGTTGTGAATGACCCGAAGGCGCGGCTCCCGGAGGGCGTAGGCATCGACAATCTCGCCGGTACGATCCGAACTGCCGTCGTTGACGAAGATGACCTCGAAGTCTTCGACGACCTCATTCATCAAGATAAATGCCCGGTCGAGAAAATCTTCTATAAGCTGTTCTTCGTTGTAGCCCCAGGCCAGCATCGATACAGACCTGTCAAACTTTTTAGCTAGGGCAGAGTGGTTAATCATGTGGAAACTCCTGGTTGACGATAGGCCCGCGACAGCCATAACAGAGACAGGCCCAGAATGGCCAATCCCAAAACTAGCGCTGTCAATCCGGCGAGCCCGGCCGAGTGATAGCGGAACTCGACGGTGTGGGCGGAAGCAGGCACCGACACTGCCATGGCTTTAAAATTGGCGCGCATGATAGGGGTCAAAACGCCATCGACTGCGGCCGCCCATCCAGGCGCCCATGTGTCGTTGAACAACAGTACGCCCCCGCCAGTGCCTGACACATCGATTTTGATCAAGTCATTGTCCGGCGATTCGTAAGGCAGCATACGTGCCGCCTGTGGAGGGGCTGTTGCAGTGACAGCCGCATCTACCAGGATCTCGGACATCGGGTTAAAATCGGGGGCGGCCAGTTGCATGAGTTGCCGGGCAGGATCAGTTTCAACCCTCGCGGAGCTGAACAGCATGACCCGTGCGAGCGCACTCTGGCGCTCTTTCAGGCTGCCGTCCCGAAAATCGTAGCGGACTCCGACAAGATCGAGGAAGCGGCCATTTGTGGCATTGCACAACAACCCGATGACACTGTCCCGAGTACCACTCAATGTATTGAAGAACGCCTGCTCGTCGGGGGAGAAGTGGCCGTTGAGTCCTCCATAACTGGAGATCCGTGCTTGCAGTGGCAGATTGGAGAGCGGCTCAACCCCTGACGGCGGAACGAAGTCAGTTCGTGGCTCAAGAAGGCCATGAGGAAAACCGACACGGTAGTTATGAAGATCCAGATTCTGAAACCGTGGATGCGCGGACAAGAATCCACCGTCTTCATGCGCGTACACAAAAGGCTGACTGGCGAAGGATTCCATTTCCTTCCATACGGACAAAGAATGCCCGACCGATAGCAGCAGGCAAAGGCTACAAAAAGCGCTTCCATTCAGATGACCGCGCTGAAGCGCTCGTGCGGCAAGCCAAACCACGGCGAGGATCAAGATTGACAGGGAGGAGCCGATCCCTGCCAACGCCAATGCCTCTGCTTCTGTCATCGCCGTTGAGGTCGTTTTTAGGTTACTCCCCGATAAGTACCCTGGCCAGATCATAACGGCAAACCCAATCAGGCAGAGGAGTGCAATCAACCCTTTCTTTCCTCCGCGCAGCCAGTAAATCGCCGCCATCAAAATCACAGCCATCCCGCTTTGTTGGCACACCCCTTTAATGAACACCTCTCCTGGGGCGACACCATCCGAGGTAAATAGCAGAGCAGCTTTGCCGACAGCGAAAACCGCCGTTCCCGCCGCCACTAGCCAAGGCATGATATGAGCCAGCCGCGCCATCTTCTTGGCCCAGTCCCGGTCATCCCGCAAGCCATAGGCCAGAGCCGCCGCGCCGATGGGCAGTAGAACCGCAATACGCACTATAGTCAATGCAAGGGGGTTAGTCTGCCATAGGAATGAGAACATCATCGCGGCATAGACTGCCGCTAGGGCTATCAGCAGAGCCGGACGGTGAAAGCCGGAGCTTGCGCCTTTTTCTACAGACGTGGTCAGCACCATACCAGCTTTGCCTGCTAGCATACAAAACGTGACAGGTATGGCAAGTTCGAAAAAAAATCTATGTTGAAACGGATGAACCAATAAATTTCCAATGAACGGAATCGGCCAAATATTGGCGATATAGGCCAAGCAGAACAAGCTAAGTCCTTTCCAAAAGCCGATCCCATCCCCTTTTGCCCGCATATCCAGCAGGCTCCAGATCAGCAGCAGCACAATCACGAAGCCGCACTGGTTGAACAACGCAACCATACTGCCGGGAAATGAGATATAGGAATTGCCGCCTGCGCCGCCGAACTGGAATGCTGTGCGGGCAAGCCCTAGCGGATCGTAAAACGTGACTCCGAAAATTTCCGGGAAGATCAGTTCCAACAACGCATGTGGCCGGGCGGCATGATTGGCGACAATCACCGCCGATAGTCGGCTACTGTGTTGCATGGCGGCAAAAATCGGTATGAGCCGGAAAGCGCAGGCAGTCACCGAGACTACGGCCGCTGTGGCGAACAATGTAGTCGGCGAGCCGAACCGGGCGAGATCACGCGGCCTGAATCCGTGCCGATGCAGGAAAAACAAACCGATCAGCACCCCAGCGTAGGCGGTTTGCACGTAGTGTCCGCTTAACAACAGTCCGGTGAACGCCGTCGTCAGGTAAAGCAGCGCCCGGGCCGGGGGCAGCAGATCAAGATGCATCACGATATAAAAGCACACGAGCATGAATACCACTACGCAGATCATCGGAAACGCCTGTAGCGTAAACAGCAGTGGAGTCGACAACTGATAGGCCGATGCCGCGACCAGTGCCCATCCGAAACTGCCGATTTCCCGTTTTGCTATTAGAAAGAACAGCACTCCCAAGCCCCAGTAGGCGAGCAATTGGACAACGCCCAATCCCACCCATAAATAACTTTCCGGTAGTAGCAACAGCGGCACCAACAATGGCGAAAAACTAAGATTGGTGACATTGCCGGCAAAGTCTGTTCCACTTTGGGAATAGGGCAGCCATGCCGACCAACCCTGCCATAGGCTCTCGCGCGAAACCGGTAGAAAGGGGTAGGAGCCGTAGAAATTATCGGTGCTCCAAAGGGGGATTAGTCCCCGGAAGATGAAAGGGGCGAACACCGCCACGGCAATCAGTCCGTGCAGAACCACCGCCCAAGCTAAACCGTGACGCGGCTCGACCCGCACACTCGAATCGTAGGGAATTGCGGTCATTGTCAATTGGTCTCCGGTGCAAGCACCTTTGGATAGGGGATTTGTATTGCGATAAGATCAAACGCATGCTCATAAACCTGCGTCATCCCGACTGCGACGACGCCAAAGACAGCATTGGTTTCGCTTCGAGCCAATAATAATATGGCCTCTATGACGGAAAGAGCCGACTCAAGTAAAGACAATGCCGAAAATGCAGCAAGCATCACCGTGTCGAACTCACTGAGCAGCAGAATCATGCTTATTTATTTCTCTCGACGCTGTCGGTGCTATAAATAAGAGCGCGCGTAGCGCAAGAATATTCGGTATTCATGCCGGATTAGCATATTTTCGCATCATCTTGGTTGAGACGAGAGAAAGGGGGAAACTGCCGACAACGAATCTTTAATTTTATAGCGAATAATTGGTTTATGAGTTCGATTGCATTCATTGAGTGCTTCTTGCTGTAACCCATGATTGTTTTAACAAACCGAACAGGCTTGGAACATTCATCAACAAGGCAACCCCCAGTATGGTTAGCTGTTTTACCGTGGCCAATGCCACGCCTTCCGCTGCTGGAACGGCATAAAACGACAGCGCCAACACCGCCGCAGCTTGATAAACGCCGATAGAGCTAGGTGCGGATGGCAAAGTCGAACTGGCGGCCAGAAAAACCCAGAGCACCAGCGGCGCTTCGAGGGTAAGAGGAATATCGAAAGCCAAAAACAATACCGCGACCGTTGAATAATCAATGCTATATATTATTAACGAAAGCAAACCCAATTCCAGGCTAATCCAGCCGCTGAATATACGACGAAATTCTCCCCGTAATTCCATTAGAAATATTTCCGGACGCAATTGCCATCGCTCCAGCCAACGTTGGAGAATTTTTGCAAGAATTGCTTCCCATTTTCCCGAGCTTCTGGCGAACACAACCAGAAAAACGGTAATCAAAAACCCACTCACCACCAATCTGATGAACCATTTTTCAATCTCTTCGCCGATGGGCATCAGTAGGTACAGTAACAAGGCGCTGGTGACCAGTGTAAACATATCGACCAGCCGGTCAATCAAGGCGCTGGCAAGGGGGGCTGGAAGTGTCGATCCCGATAACTTTGCGAAAGTGACAATCTTGAGGAACTCGCCAACACGTCCGGGAAGAACCAGATTGGCAAGCAGGCCTAGATTGGTCGCCCGAGAAAAATAGGAATGGTCTGAGGAGGGACGGCCGGCAATAATGCGCCAACGTATGGCCCGTAAAAATACCCCAAGCGCCATCACGCCGGCACTAGCGGCTACCGGTGCATAATGAATATTGGCGAAAGCGTTCACCAGGCTGTTGAAATCGGTCTGCCGCAATGCCAGCCATAAAAAAACGCCGCTTAGCGCAAAGCCGATAACGATAGCGGCTCTGCTTTTCCATTTACCTTTACTCATAAACCAAGTTCCAGTTCAATCAATGCAAACATAGCCCCATGCTGTTGCCCGATCAATTTTTCCAATGCGCGTATGGGGCGGTACATCAAGCCCGGCATCAGGCTGCGCATCGAAACCCCGCCGGACAATAAATAAGCAATGGGCATCAACGGCGTTATGCCGGTAATACGCCACTGTGGAAACTGCTGCGAAAAAAGCGCTCGGTCGCGCTCGAAAACAATCCACGGCAGCGCTCCATTAGCCCCTGAGAGCGGTCCGGATTCGGGGATTTTCCATGTTCCTTGAGGGATAAACGGCTCGGAATGCAGGTTGGTATATACCCACTCCGACCAAGTCGTTCGCCAGGGCTCGATCATGATAATTTTTCCGCCGCTCCTGATACATCGGGTCGCCTCGCTCAGGAAACGGCTGACATCCGGGATATGATGAAACACGTCGGTCATCACAATCGCATCAAGGGAATTATCGTTGAACGGCAAGTTGCAGGCGTCGGCAATGATGTTCACGTCGGGGGTTTCGAAAACTTCGCTGGTAATTACTTCGGGGCAATATTCCCTGAAAAAACCGGCCCCGGAACCCAATTCAAGCACATCCTGATTATGCTCAGCCAGCGCACCGGCAATGGCCGAGTACCATTCAGCATAGATTTTTTGCAAAAAAGGCTTGTCTTTAATGATCTGACGGCGCAGCAGGGTTGTTCTGGGATCGTCAACAGATAATCCGCGTGTTAGCGGGTGCTGCAAAAGATTGCCTAACATTCCCGCTTCCCGAGTGCATTGATACGCATGTGCTGCGCGGCGCCTGATACTTGGAAGAGAGGGGCGGCGGTAGGCATAGCCTCTTCTAGGTCTGGTGTCATAAAGCTATTTCGATAGTCTAATCTGCCAGTCGCAGCAGCACCAACCGGACATTGCCGGATCATATAAATTTTATCCTGCGCGCTGCGAAAGCGGCCATTTTCAGCAATAACCACCCATGTTTCCAACGCGAAATATTGGTCTCGCCATAGCGGCGCGCCCGGTATCGAATCGGTACTTCCATAATTTTGAGATTGAGGTGGGCTGCACCGAACAGCAGGTCGAAATCGCCAAAAGGATCGAAGTCTCCGAAGTGCGCCCGGTTGTCGGCAATACGTTGATAATCGGTACGCCACAACACTTTGGTGCCGCACAGGGTATCGCGTATCGGTTGACCCAGCAGCCAACTGAAAGCCCAGGAAAAGAATTTATTGCCAAGCATATTGGCAAAGCGCATGGCATCATCGTCCATCGGGTAAACAAGGCGAACGCCGTTGACAAACTCTGCGCAATTGTTAGCCATTAAGCTATAAAAGCGCGGAAGGTCTTCGGGCGGAACAGTAATGTCCGCATCGAGAATCATCAAGATATCGCCGGTTGCAATTTCAAACCCCGCCCTTACTGCATCGCCTTTGCCTTTACCGGGTTGTTTGAGTAGCTTGCAATTGCGATTTGGGTGCAAGGCAATAGATTTCTCAATGACTTCATAGGTATCGTCAGTGGAATTGCCTTCGACAAAGATAATTTCCGTTCCTCCGCCCATCTCTGGAATACGCGCCATCAATTCTTCGATATGGCCGGACTCATTTCTTGCCGCCACCACCACGGACACAGTCGGGTTTTTCGGTATGCTCTTGTGCAATGGCCGCGCCAGCATGAAGTTGGCCATGGCTAAAAAACGAAAAGGAAAGATTTTGGCAAGATAACGATTGGCAAAATTTGAAAGGCCCGGCACCGGCAGCGGGGCAATGATTTCTTTCCATTCTCTCAAGGGCTGAAAATCTGAAATTTCGAGGAGATTCGCCATGTCATGAGAGGTTAGCCAGTTCTGCGGAAGAGCGGGAGTCGCAATTCCCAACATTCGAGCCACACGCAAAGGAAAATCCCAAAAATGACTGTAGAAGTTGAAAATCAACCTTGTGTGAGCAGCGCAGTAAGGCTGCAACAGATCCAATACGGCCTGGACATCCCACAAATCGTTCACCAATTCCGAAAGGATAATGTAGTCAAATGTCCGGGTGCCCAGCGCCAAGTCGTGAGCATCCGCAACGACAAAATCAAATTGAGGGTGAGCTGCGCGGGCCGTTTCCAGTACTTCAGGGCAAAAATCAATGCCTACGCCTTGTGCGGGTTTCAAGGCCGCCAATAAATCGCCCCTGGCACAGCCCACTTCCAGCACTGTCGCACCTTCCGGAACAAGATTGCGATAAATGATCTGAAGCCTGTCGCGATAATAGCCGCTATATGACCTGGATGCGCCGTTGGCAACCTGCTGCCAGAATGATTTGCGGCTCTGTTGATATTCGGATGCCTCGGATTTGAATGTTTCGAAGTTCATAATTTCCATACGTCTGCTAAGAACGGCATCAGGCCGTGCGCTCCACTAAATATTTGACTTTAAATATCGCCAAACAACTGATTTATAAATGATGAGTCACTTTTTCATCAATAGGACAATATCGTGAAAGGCGTTATTCATTCCCTTATCCAGAACAGGACTCGATGAACGCGCCGCTAATCCCTGTTCTCCACACAGTCTCGCTTTATAAGACGGTATGGATTTTACTCGTCACACACCAAAATTCGGCGCCGTTGCCCCTCTCCTGCTGGAGGGTTGGGGTGAGGAGATTCAAAAAACCGAATTTTGAAGTACCACTCGAAATTCTCGACAGAGTAGCTGTTGAGTTCAACCGCCAGTTCAGTTGAGAAAAATTGCGTATCCGGTGGTATATAGGAAGAGCAACAGGCGCAATCTTGTCATCCCAATCCAATCATTTGATTCGGGTTCGCCGACTTAAGGCGCCTTTGAAAGCTCTTTTCAGCTTACTGTACCGATGGAACCGACTGCGCAGTTTTTTGCTGTAAAGTCCATGTAAGCCCGCTCAAGACCTTCAGACAATGCAATCTTTGGAGTCCATCCTAACTGTTGTATCAGGCTTATATCCAAAAGCTTGCGCGGCGCCCCGTCCGGTTTGGACGAATCGAAAGTCAAGGCGCCCGTAAAGCCTACCGCAGCCGCAACGGCCTCGGCCACTTCACGTATGGTTGAGTCTTGTCCACAACCTATATTTACCAGCGGGGGAGCATGATTGGTAAGGAGTGATGAGAATGTTTCATCCGGCAAATTCATTAAATGTATGCAGGCATCCGCCATGTCATCGCCATACAAAAACTCCCGGTGTGGCGTGCCGCTGCCCCATACCACCACTTCTTTGTCGCCGCGCTGTTTGGCTTCGTGCATTTTGCGGATTAACGCAGGCAGGACATGCGAGTTTTGCAGGTCATAGTTATCGTTTAATCCATACAAATTAGTAGGCATCGCGGCCATATATCGGGTACCGTATTGGCGGTTGTATGACCAACACATCTCAATACCGGCAATCTTGGCTACGGCATAAGGGCGATTGGTCGGTTCCAGAGGGCCGGACAACAGGTGCTCTTCTTTCATCGGTTGCGGGCAATTGCGCGGATAGATGCAAGAGGAACCCAAAAACAGCAGCCGCTTGACATTATTGCGGCAAGACTCATGAATGATGTTGTTTTGAATAGACAGATTGGTATGGATAAATTCTGCCGGGTAGGTGTTATTGGCATGAATGCCGCCGACTCTGGCTGCGGCAAGAAAAACATAGTCCGGCTTTTCCTTAGCGAAAAAGTCGCGTACCACCGCCTGCTCGGTCAATTCCAGTTCGGCATGGGGACGGACAATGATATTGCTGTAACCCATGGCCTCCAATTGCCGCACCAAGGCGGACCCTGCCAAACCGCGATGGCCGGCAATGTAGATTTTGCTGTCTTTATCCATTGGGTTTTAATTTATTCGTGGTAATCGTAAGCGGTAAAGCCGTGTTTTTTGACCAACTCGTCACGCTCGGCGCTCTTGAGATCTTCGCGCACCATTTCAGCCACCAGCTCCTGAAAAGTGATCTTGGGTGTCCACCCAAGTTTTTGTCTTGCTTTGCTCGGATCGCCCAGCAACGTTTCAACTTCGGTCGGACGGAAATAGCGTGAATCCACTTGAACGATACAGCGTCCTTGTCCATCATAACCCTTTTCTTCTACGCCTTGCCCTTGCCAAGTAATATGTATGCCCAACTCACTCGCCGCAATTTCGACAAACTGACGTACGCTGTATTGCATGCCCGAGGCAATAACAAAATCTTCGGGCTGTTCCTGTTGCAGCATCAGCCATTGCATTTCGACGTAGTCTTTAGCATGGCCCCAGTCGCGCAAGGCATCAAGGTTACCTAAATAGAGGCAGTCTTGCAGGTTGAGTTTAATGCGCGCCAGCGCTCGGGTTATCTTACGCGTGACAAACGTTTCGCCGCGAATGGGCGACTCGTGGTTGAACAGGATGCCATTGCAGGCATACATGCCATAAGCCTCGCGGTAGTTGACGGTAATCCAGTAAGCATACAGCTTGGCCACCGCATAAGGCGAACGCGGGTAGAATGGAGTGGTTTCTTTTTGAGGCGTTTCTTGCACTAATCCGTACAGCTCGGAGGTGGAAGCTTGGTAAAAGCGGGTTTTCTTTTCCAGGCCTAAGATACGGATAGCCTCAAGAATACGCAATGCACCAAGCCCATCGGCATTAGCCGTGTATTCCGGCGTTTCAAACGATACCGCCACATGGCTCATCGCGGCAAGATTGTAGATTTCATCCGGCTGGACTTGCTGGATAATACGAATCAGGTTGGTCGAGTCGGTCAGGTCGCCAAAATGCAAAAAGAAATGCGCATATTTGACGTGCGGATCCTGATAGAGATGGTCAATGCGATCGGTATTGAACGAAGATGAGCGCCTTTTGACGCCATGGACTTCATAACCTTTTTTAAGCAGTAATTCGGCAAGGTAAGCGCCGTCTTGTCCAGTAATGCCGGTAATTAATGCGACTTTTTTGTTATTCAAAATATTCTCACAACCCTTTGTTCTAATTTACAAATCAAATGTCGGATTAATTATCGTATCTCGAGATTCAGGCCGACTCTTACGCCATGTCTGATTCGAAATTGTACAGCCATTAGCGGCGTCCGTAAATATCTTCTAGTTTAACCACATCATCTTCCTCTAATAGCCATTGCGTTGCACTTTGGCTATCACAAGGCGCTATAACCACAAAGCTGGATAGACAATGAAGCGCCCGAACTAAATGCAAGCGTGGATTTGTTGGTATTGAGCGCCGCAAAAAAAACGCATGCGGGCGAGATTAACTCGCCCTGCGTTATTCCCCATTTTATTGCGTGTCGGCGGAATGAATGACTGTTAATCGGAGGCTATACTGAAGCTGATGCTGGGCGAGCCAATACATTGATGCTCGCTCCGGGCGGAATCATATGGTGCAATTTTGTAACATCCATATCAAGAGACTCGCTATTCGACAAGCGGTATAACACGTAGCCGTACTCTTTGAGCAGTCCAATAAGCTCACTTAGGCTTGCGCCTTGCTCTTCCAGAACATAGGGAGCCAACTCCATGATAATCGGCGGATGCCAGCGAGTAAGCACCTCCCGTGCGCCACGCAACATGCCGCATTCAAACCCGTCAATATCAAGCTTTATACAATCAACCCGGTCCAAACCGATTGAAAAAACCGCAGAATCCAATGTCTTGGGCTCCGCCCCTGATGTTGTCATCAAGCGCCCTTGGTGGAGGTCGTGTAAATCCTCTTCGTCCTTTAACGGCCAGCTGGAGTAAAGCGATGGCGTAGTCGAATCCTGTGTTTCAGAATCGACGAGCATGTATTGCATACACTGAATACGGCTTGCAAGCTTTGGATTCAATGCAGTATTTTTGGAAAGTTTTGAAAAAGCATAATCGGTTGGTTCAAACGCGATAACCCTTCCTAGCTCACCTACAGACTTGGCAAGAAGAAGCGTATGCGCTCCGATGTTAGCCCCGATGTCAAGCACTACATCCCCTTCTTTGACTATGCCTTGGTAACAGCGGACGGTCTCAGGCTCGAAAGAACCCAGCAGCCAAATCGAAAAATCAATTCCTTCTCGAAGGTCAAGCTCCCAATTAACTCCGCTACGTTTAACTTGAGATGTTGCGCCTACACCTATCAATTTGCGCGCACCCATCACTATGGTCTGCACTAGACGCGCTAACGCGATTTTTTGTTTTGACTTAAGCATTTATTACGGTAACTCCGATCGGTTGAGGAGACGTCGGCGAGTAATAACCTAACGCCGGTAGTAGGGTTAATCTATTGCTGGTCGCGCATTTTATCAGAATGCTTTCGGCTGTTATCGAGCCATCAATAGTAACCGGGATTACCTTGAACAACTGTCATGACCACCATAAAGCGAAATAAAGCGAATGAAGGTAGCGCATAAGAACGAATGGCGTAAGCTCTGCCCGCCTAGAGAGAAAGCTAACTTCGTTGCCTTGCCTGCTTTTCCGCTGCACTGAACCACGCAACTTGAATTGATAGCACCATGCACCATCAATTAAGTTTCTGCCTTCAATGGCGAACATTATATATTAGGTCCCGCGCACAGCGTCAAGCTTGGGAGTCTTATTATTTTTGCATCATGATCATTGCAATCGCTCGAGCTGTATTTTGTTTGCTTATACGACAAACATTAAATTATACTTTCCGCTAGACCGCTTTTTTTAATCTAAATAATGCAATTTGGCCTTATTTTATGGGGTTTTAGGCCTCGAAACTTTACTATACTGGAATGGAGTTTTTGATATGAAAGTCTGCCTTATTTTTGTTCCTGCTGAACATGATGCGACGACTAAAGATTGGGCGTTTCGAGATGACGGAGTTGGTATAATTCCCCCATTAAGCCTATTGTATGTAGCGGGCATTCTTGAACAGGCATCGGTAGAAGTTCAGATCATTGATTTGATTGCGGAACGCCTAAACTTTGCCCAAGCCTTGGAAAGGGTGAAACTGTTTAATCCCGATCTTCTTGGCTTTACCCTGAACACTTATAGCTTTCACCCAATACTCAGCTGGATCGATCTATTCAAGAAAGAGACCGGACTTCCTACTCTTGTTGGCGGCGCTCATGTAACACTTTACCCGGAAGAAACCTTAAGTCATCAATCTATTGATTTCGCCTTAGTCGGCGAGGCCGATTTACCTCTTCCTGAGTTCATCCAGGCATTCAAGGATAAAACACCTTACCACGGCATAAAATCTCTCGGTTTCAAAGATAACGGGGAAATTATTGTTGATACAACCCGGCAAGTTATCGCCAACATTGACGATTCGCCTCTCCCTGCGCGTCATCTGATACGCAACGAGCTCTATTACAATATTCTTTCCAAAAGAAGAAACTTTACTGCCATGATGTCCACGCGGGGCTGTCCCTACCGCTGTACTTTCTGCGACCAGAAAACGCCTCCTTACCGCTTGCGAAGCGCCCAAAGTTTCGTGGATGAGATCAAGTTCAATTACCATACATACGGCATCAAGGAATTCGACGTCTATGACTCCACCTTTACCGCCAACCGTCATCGGGTAATTGAGATTTGCGACATGCTGGCTGAGGAAAAACTGGATATCGGCTGGACGGTACGCAGCACCCTCATGGCGATAACGCATGAGGTTCTTGATGCCCTGAAAAGAGGCGGATGCCACACCATCATGTACGGCGTCGAGACAAGTAACCAAGAGATTTTGAAACAAATGAGGAAAAAGATTCGCCCCGAGGTGGTTTGGGATCGAATCAACTATACCCACAAAATCGGTATTCGCACTCTGGGATTTTTCATGTTTGGCTATCCTGGGGAGACCAAGGAAACCATTGAGGACACTATCAAGCTATCGTTGGCGCTACCGCTGGATTATGCGCAGTACACGGTTCTCGTTCCCTTCCCTGATACGGAAATCTATGAGTACTATCAAAAAAATAGCGACCTGGGCGACTACTGGGGTGAAGCGACCCGACACCCGGAAAAAATTAAAGAGATTGAGCTATTAGATACCCAAGTAACTCGCGCCGAAGCTTCCAAACTGCTGGGGCAAGCCTACCGTAAATTCTATTTCCGGCCGAGAATTATCTGGAGACGTTTTGTCGAAATGCAATCGGGCGATGAATTCAAGCGCTTGGCGCGGGCCGCCATAGGTATTTTGAAAAACTCTTTACGATAAAAATAACGTAACTACTCAGCATGAAAGATAACGGAACACGGATGACGCGGATTAGGCTTATAAACACGGATAAAAATCCGCGTAAATCCGTTCAATCCGCGTCATCCGTGTTCTATTAATCGTAGTCAGTATGTTCGCTGAGTAGTTACAAAATAACGTAAACTGCATTACCCTCCCAGAGCGAACGCATATAAAATTTATAGTTAATTCTACTAAGAATTTAGAATATGGTTAGTAATAACTTCCCGATATTGAGTGGATGAAATTTTTCCGTTCGCCCTGACCCTTCGGCTGCACTCAGGACTAAAGGCCTTGTCGAAGGATGGGCGGAAAAATTTCGTCCCGCCGCGTCAAGCCGATCATGTCATTCGACAAGCTCAGCACGAACAGCTGTTTGATTGGGGCCTCAGTCAACCTTAACTATCCTCCGGCAGGTTGATTTGTTATTTATTAATGCGTTGCCGCATTTTATGATCTCCGAAAGTTTAGTAACTAAGACTAAGCTTTCGTGTAAATCCATCTTATCCTTGCCATCCGCGTTCTATTGAGCATTGTTTAGATTACACGCCAATGCGCCGCCTATTAGTGCCTGCATATCGTCAGTCCCTGCAATTTCTAGCATAGCGTTCCAATCCTGCTGCACATCCCAGCCTTGCTCCGGCAAACGACTTACAATCGCCTCTCGCAACGGTTTCCCTAGTCCGTCAACTAAACCACCCGCCAAAATAAAGCGCTCCAGGCCCAGTGAGAAATGCAGCATTGCAATCGCACGAGCCAACGGTTCGACAAAACTCGCAAGATCGGGACTCTGTCCGTTCAACTGCGCGGAACTGACCGTCCGCTGCCAAGCCCGGCCGGAAACCAATGCGCCGAGATGGCCGCGTCCTCCGCAATCGCAAAGCGGCGCATCCCGGCTTGTATCGAACACCATGTGGGTCAATTCTCCACCTCTTCCATGAGCGCCGACGCACGGTTTACCGTCAAGAAAAACTTTAAGACCCAGGCCCGAGCCTAGAGTAAAAATTGCAAAATCCGCGCACTCCGGCACAAACCGGTAGCCGGCCGCCGTGACATCGTTCATCACATGAACGGCCATCTTCGGGGTGCGTTCTTTTATCAGCCCGGCAAAATCAAGCGGGCAAAGGGCCTGGCTGTCCGGTCCCCACATTGTTGGCAGCGCCAGTACGTTACCCGTGCCTTGAACGGGTCCTGGAAAGGCGGCCGCAATCACTTCGACGCCAAAACGCCGGTTGGCAATATTGGCGTAGTCGGCAATAAAGTCAAGCAAATCATCCAACCGTTTCATGGCCGGCACATTAGGTTCTAACAGGTAATTGGGCGTAGCTCGGCGCAACTGATCGAGCAGTTTCCAGCTCGTCCCTTTTACTTGTACAACCGCAGCGCGCATATTGGTGCCGCCGATGTCGAAAGTGACCACATTCATTTCATTCATAACAGATTCTCGTAGACAATAACCAAGCAGTTTGCAGAATTATACTCGGCAATTTTTCAATAAATAATTTTAGTAACTACTTCAGCGTATGCTCAATAGAACACGCTGATTTTCCAGGATAAACAGCAAAAAGCAATGTTCATAACCTTCATTTAAGGTCTGCTTTAGGGTTTTTAGATGTTAATATAAGCCCCGAAAGCTCAAGCGCGGGCTTTGAAAACGGATTCCGGTTATTAATTACGATATTTTGCCCTATGAAAACAACTCGCCTCCCTTATGTTTTGCCGCTAGCGTCCATGCTGATTTTTATCGTCAGCCTTTCCGGGTATGTCGGCTTTCGTACCGGTATATCGAATGATTTATTTGGTGGGGATGCGGTCAATGTCGCTAGCCATCACCCTAGTTCTTTTGCTGTAAATAAGACCAACGTTGATTTGCCCGCGATGGCCAAGGATATCCTGTCAGGGCGGGATAACAAGTCTTTGGAGAATCCCCACGCCTTCGTTTATAGCCAACTGTCTTCTCAGGGGCGCGCTGCATTGGAGCGCTTTGTCAATAACTTCCATGACGCGAGGTCCGAAACCGAATTCCTTCTGAATTTGGATCGCTCCCTGTTAGACCGTGAAATTTCATGGCCCGCCGCGTTCCAGGGGCCGCCGCATGTGGGCGAGGGCGGCGTGCAAAATCAGGATATGCGCAATAAAAACCTCCAGGCATTGGCTGCGGTCTATCCCATCATGTTACCGGTTAATCGGGTCACCTACGCATTCAATGAGCAGGGCGTCTGGGCGGGCTTGAAAATGTTGAAACCTTTTGCTCTTGCCTACTTCACGCTTTCCGAGCCGACCCGCTACTCGCCGCTCACGAATATATATGTTATTAGCATGGAAGCTTTTCTATCGGGGCATCCCGATAATGTCGTCATCGGCATAGTGATTACCGGTATTCTCTATGCACTGTTGGCTTTGACGGTGTTTTTGCTTGCTGAAACCATTATCGACTCTATTCCATGGGCCATTGTCTCCGCATTTGTTACCATGGCGGCAACATCCACCATTGCCGCTTCCGACACATTATTCAGCCTTCCGTATATGTTCGTTCCTATTGTGATGGGGATGGCTTTTTACGGTTACCTTAAATTCAAAAAAAGCGGCTCATCGGTTTGGTTGTTGCTGTTTTCGCTATGCGCGCTTATCGGTCCCTGGTTTCGGGAGTTCGCCGCAGCCATTCCGTTTATCGTCTTGGCCTGCGAAATTGTTTTACCTTCCGCTCGTCGTTCTTGGCTAGTCCTTATTCTTTGCTTGATTTTTATCGGCCATTCGGTGTACCCCTCATTCTTTACTTGGTTGCTGGGTATCAACAAAGGCATCGTTATAGGAGTTTTTCAGCAGGCTAATACCCAATCACAGATGAGGGCTTCGACACCCGGAAACCTGGGTTTTTTGTTCGTTCAATTCCCACCTTCTTTTTGGATATTGGCGGCTTTTGGCATTTTGTGGTGGATCTGGAATCGTTTTAGTCCTACGCCCGCTACTCACTTCCAGTTGCCTTTCTGGGATATAGGCTTCTCTCTTCCTCTTTCCCCCGCGTTCTCCTGGTGTATCAGGATAACCCTGTCATTGGCGTTTCTCGCTACGGTGCTGGGCTTAATCGAGGCTCTGTTCGTTCTTGGGGATAGCATCCCGTTTCTGATGATAGCCTGGACTTTGTCATGGGTTCTCGGAATGTTTTTTTTCGTTCTTATAGGTTTATTTTCTCTACGATTCGGCGTATTGCTACCCACTTATTTTGCAGTCACCTTTATTCCTTTTCTTTGGCTCAATCTTGCAGAAGTGCATATGGCATTCGCTATTCCTCCTATGGCAATCATGCTGACCGCTTGGGTGCGCGAACTGTTTCAGGGGGTGTCAGGGGCCGGATTGCGAAAAACCAAACTTGCCGCTGCCGCGTTATTGGCTATGGCGGTCGGCGATCAGTTTTTAAATTACTCCGCTTCTCTTAATGTACAAAAACGTTTAGTGGAAGCCAACCGGACGATTGCCGATTGGCTTGTTGGGCACTCGACAAGAAACAGCTTAGTGCTCTCGAATTTTTTTAATTACACTGATGTATATTATTACTCCGGCAATTATTTCGATCCTTTCGAAACGGTAGAAAACAACCCGCTCGGCTCCAACAGAACCATTCATCACAACGAACAGATGCAACAGTTGTTAGCCGACAACTTCAAATTGCGGGATATTTTCTTTTTGCAAGAGGAGCACGATTTTTTCGAATGGCAACGCGGTTATCACTCGCATAAGTGGGTCAATAATCCACCCGGAACTATTCGCAAACTGGAGGGGTTTCCGGTAAAAGTTTATTACTATTATCTGGATCCATTAAAATACTTCATTCCGAGAAATTTTGTCTCATTTTTCGGTTATATGGATTGGTCTATCGATTATTATTTTAATAATGACACGACGCCATTCCGGCGGGTTGTCGATGTGACCTACAGTATATTTAAGCTTGAGGATGTTGATCCCAATGCTATGCAGAAAGAGCCGCACCCCAAGTTCGTAGCGGTGCCCTTTCTGGTTAAGGGGGGCGTCGGTCCCATGAGGGATTTTAATTTGGTGCAGTTTCAAAACCGCTTCTATGCCGTTCCGCAAGCATTGGGCGGCGTGGATTGGGGCGCCGGGAAGGTGGCTACCCTGGAGGGGGTTATTGTCGGAGCGACGCATGAAGAAGTCATGGAAAAATTGGAGCATGTGAAGCCGGCATTCAGCGCAACGCCTATCTTGGTAAAGCAGTCGGTCGGCCCCAAAGAAAATTTTAACCTAGTGCAGTTTAAAGACCGCTTCTATGCCGTTCCGCATACCTTGGGATCCGTGGACTGGAGTTCCGGGACGGTGGATGCCCTGGAGGGAGTTATTGTTGGGACCAGTCCCGAAGAAATCATGGAAAAATTGGCACACGTGAAGCCTATATTCACCGCAATTCCAGTCTTGATAGAACAGTCGGTCGGCCCCAAAGAAAATTTTAACCTGGTGCAGTTTAAAGACCGCTTCTATGCCATTCCCCAGGCGTTGGGATCCGTGGATTGGAAGGCCGCGAAGGTGGGCGCTCTGGAAGGGGTCATTGCCGCCGCGACTCCCGAAGAGGTCATGGCAAAGTTGAAAGAAGTGAAACCGGCGTTCGCTCCGGCTCCCGTTATGATGAAAGAGTCGGTCGGCCCCGCAGGCGATTTCAATTTGGTGCATTTTCAAGATCGCTTTTATGTCATTCCCCAGGCATTAGGAGGCGTGAACTGGAAGTCCGGGAAGGTGGATGCTTTGGAGGGGGTCTTTGTTGCGGCCACTCCCGAAGCGGTTATAGAAAAGTTGAATGTTTCGAAACCGGCATTCGCCTCAACCCCGATATTAATGAAAGAGTCGGTCGGCCCCAAAGAAAATTTTAACCTGGTGCAGTTTAAAGACCGCTTCTATGCCATTCCCCAGGCGTTGGGATCCGTGGATTGGAAGACCGCAAAGGTGGACGCCCTGAAGGGGGTTATTTCCGCCGCAACTCCAGAAGAGATCATGGCGAAATTGAACGGAGCGAAACCGGCGTTTGCTCCGGCCCCCATTATGATGAACGAGTCCGTCGGCCCCACAGGACAGTTCAATTTGGTACATTTTCAAGACCGCTTTTATGCCGTTCCCCAGGCATTAGGAGCCGTGAATTGGGCGTCCGGGAAAGTGGATACTTTGGAGGGCATCATCATTGCAACCACTCCTGAACAGGTCATGGCAAAATTGAACGAAACGAAACAGGGGCTAGCCCTGACTCCAATGATGATGAAGGAGTCCGTCGGCCCCACGGGAAAGTTCAATTTGGTACATTTTCAAGACCGCTTTTATGCCGTTCCCCAGGCATTAGGAACCGTGGACTGGGCGTCCGGCAAGGTGGATACCTTGGAGGGAGTCATTGTTGCGGCCACTTCTGAACAGGTTATGGAAAAGTTGAATGCGGCAAAACCGCTGGTAGCTTTAACTCCAATTTTGATAAAACAAGCCGTCGGGCCCGAAGAGAATTTTAACTTAGTGCAATTTAAAGGCCGCTTTTATGCTATTCCCCAGGAATTGGGGGGCGTGGACTGGGAGTCAGGGATGGTCGACACCTTGGAGGGTGTTATTGTCGCGGCCACTCCCGAAGCGGTCATGGAAAAGTTGAATGCGGCGAAACCTTAGCTCGGATTATGATGGAAGTCGTCGGCCTTGCAGCGCCGGGTGGGCTTTTTGAGCGCACTGGCCGATTTGTCCGAACCTGCGCTTTTGAGCGTAGCCCCATGTTGCGCTGACTAAACTCCAGGTCAAACCGTTCGGTTTTGGTCTGTTTGCTAGCTGCGACCGCGTGGAACGGCAGTCTTGAGGTTGACCATGAGTGATGCCTTATGTCATCATGGATGGCATCGTGTGCAGGCACGACAAGGGGCTTGGGCTGTTGGGCTGAACTCTATCCAAAAACAGTAAGCGCATGGATGGACAGATAGGGTTTTCAGTGCCTCATTGGTCAGGATAAACCGCTTAACAGACTGCCTTTTCATTTTAATATCAGAGTCCCAATAATGAGTGAGATCGTACACAAGAATTCAGCGCCAACTGCGCCGCGCCTGTCCTTTATCCTGTTGGACTGGGGTTGCCGCGAACGATTTACAACGCTGGATTGGCTAAATAAACAGGATATTCCAAGAGATCAGTATGAACTGATCTGGGTTGAGCTCTATGACCGGGTAATAGATGAGGTCATGGAGAAAGCCGATGTGGTCATCACCTGCAATCAGCGCGGCACCTATCACAAGCACATCGGCTATAACATCGGCCTGCTTCAGGCACGCGGAGATTTAATCTGCGTATGCGACAGCGACGCGGTTTTTCCGGCTGACTTTGTTCGGTCGGTGTTTAAGTCGTTTGGCATCGAAGGTCGTGGCAACGCAGAGCCGCTGGTATTAATGCACTACGAGTGGCGGACCTCGTTGTTATATCCCGACGATCTTTCCGACGCGGAAGATCTCAAGGATGCAGAGCGGTGGCAGTGGTGGCCGTTAATTGTCAACGAAGGGGCCTGTGTTACGGTACGTAGGGAGGATGCTATTCGCTTTGGCGGTTTTGACGAACACCCAAGCTACATAGGATACCTTTGTGGGCCTTACGACCTTGCTTGGCGGCTTGTCAATGCAGGCTGGCCTGAGCTTTGGCATGACAGTTCGGTGGCATTGTGGCACTTCGCTCATCCCGATCCGATAGGTACCAACGGACAAAAAGCATCGCTTCGGCAACTGATGGAAAAAGCGCATCCGCACCTGCATGGGCATGCGCTGACCGCTGTCGATGCATTTTCCACCGGGCGCTTTCAGCCATTGCAAGAAAATCCCAAAATATGGGATTTGCGTATGAAAGATCGTCGCATAGGCTCGGAATTGGAATCCCGATACTCTAACTTGACCGGCCCAAAAGGTTTTTCATCTTGGCAGGTTCGAAAGCTGTGGCTTTCGCTCGCGCAAGAAATTCTGGGGCAATATTTTGAAGATCGCCTATGGAAGCCGATTCGTAACAATTTAAGGGGCATTGTCGGCGAGCGTGTGTACGGCATGCTTCGGTTCGCCTATCGTGAATACGTTGCGGCTTATCGCGTTGATTACAAAGTGCTTGCGGAGAATCCACTTTTGCTGTGTAGCTATAGATGCTACAATATAATAAAGTTGTTTGACGAATTTTACGCAGCTTCCCATAGTATAGGTTGTTTAGATCTGACAACCGAAGAAGGTCGCAATCATCCTGGATTGTTGAAATCCAACGACTATTTAGCCATTTTAAAAATGGTGCAGAAAGCATCCAAACAATAGAACTCAGAGCACATTTCGTGCGTTATTTACTATGGAAAAACTAAAAAATTACGATATTTTTTTGACTCACGCCTGGCGATTTCATGACGATTGGACGAAATTTTCCGAGCTGCTGGACAATACGCCGGGCATTGCATGGCGGAACTTCAGCCTGCCTTGGCATGATCCGGCGATGAATGCAAATACGGAAGTTGGCGGACGTTTTATTCGCGACTTTCTTGAAAGCCAGATTATCCCCGTGCATTGCGTTGTATTGCTCACTGGCGTATATGAGATTAAAAGCGCCAGGCGCTGGTTCGATATGGAAGTGGAAATGGCGCGAAAACACAACAAACCGTTGATTGGAATTCCTGCGATTGGGGAGGAAACCGTTCCTGATGAAGTAAGCCGCTTATGCGATGCCTGCTGCGGATGGGATGCAATTCAGTTATTAGCAACGATAGATGAAGTAAGAGCTCGGCAAGAGAGCTCAACATCGATTTGAAAACTGCGCCTAAAGATTTAAGGGCTAATTGTTGCCGAACATGAGAGATTAAAGATGAGTGATACGACAGTTGTTTTGACGCTTAAAGAGAATCAAAATATAGCCAGAGTTGAAGGAACCCGCGTAGTATTTAGTCCGCACCAATGTTTTGCGCTTGATGACGGCGCGGAGGATATAGAATGCTTGCGTGAGCTGGCCTCTCATCTGAAAACGTTGCCTGAATTGGTTTTTATCGGTTCTAAACGATTTATCGATTATTTTCTTCGGCATGTGCCCGACATCAACAACCATATTATCGCCAACATTGCTTACCAGGCTTCGCCCGTAAGCAATAGCGAGTTCGGTCTTGCCTCGGTCGCCGTGGATCTTGGGCTTGTGCCTGAGTCGGCGCAAACCGTGTTCATCTGCGAAACGCTGGCGTTTCCGAGAATGCAGATTAAACAGCGGCTACCGAAAAATTTGAATGTACTAGAGCCAACCATTCTGGCTGAAATTGCCCCGGCTGTTATCCCTGCTCGAGCCTGGACGCCGCTTCAACGTAATATTTATCCTATTGCCATACCCGAAATCGAATTTAACAGCGAGCTGGATTTCGCTATTGTCGACGCGCCGTCACGCAACCTGTCTTTAATGCCCAACGGGCTTGCGTATCTGAATAACGCCTTGAAAAAAACCGATGTTTCATTTCAGATACTTGATCTTGACATTATTTCCTATCATCGCTTCCATGTGCATCGTCTTTACGACATGGGCGGACGCATTGTGTTGCCTGGAGACTTGGTATTGCCGGAGGATCCATGGCAAGCCGAGCATTACGACTTATGGACGGCTACCGGCGGCGGCGCTTCAGGCGTAACCGGGCGCAATGAAGTGCTTGAATTTTTCAGGCCGTTAATCGATGAAACCATTGACGCTGTAGTTAAGGCCAAGCCCAAGGTACTCGGACTTTCGATTCAAGGATGTAATGAGGCCGCTGCACGGGAAGTAGCCATCGGCGTGAAGGCGCGACTGCCTGAAATTGTGATTATCGTCGGCGGCTTCAGTTGCTACAACGCCGATATTGGTCGACGCGCGTTCCCCGAATGCGACTATATGTGTATCGGCGAGGCCGATCTTACTGTGGGGCCGCTACTTGAGGCCTTGGCTCGGGGAGAGCGTCCCTTTAACCAACCGGGTGTTCTTTCACGATTCGATACGCCGGAGTTTAAATACCTTCCCGCACCGATGATTCATGATCTGGATAAGATCGAGTTTCCTAAATATGAATGGTGCGACTTAAAGGTCTATCGCAATTTTAACGACTACCAGCTGACCCCGATTATCGCGAGTAGAGGCTGTCGCTGGTCGCGGTGCAGTTTTTGCGCCGAACGTTTTTACTGGCGCATTCGTACGCCTGAAAATTTTGTCGATGAACTGGAATGGCTGGTAAATCATGGTTGCCATCTGTTCATGTTTAACGAAAGCGATCTGGGCGGTATGCCGGAGCGGGTAGAAGAGATTTGCGATGAAATCATCCGCAGAGGCCTGCATCGCAAGGTAAAGCTTACCGGGCAGTTGCGGGTTAATAAGAATCAGACCCGGTCATTCTTCGAGAAGCTTCGGGAAGCCAATTTCGTTGCCCTTAGGTTCGGTATCGATGCATTCTCAGAAAATACCTTGCGCTTGCAGAAAAAAGGTTACACCGTCGAAATGATCTCGCAGAATCTGAAAGATTGCTGGGAGGTTGGCATCTTTACTGAAATCAACTGGGTTATCGGCGTTCCAGGCGAAACCGATCAGGATGTTGAAGAAGGCATCGAGCTTATTCTTAAAAATAGTCAATACATCGGACGATTGGCGAATATTAATCCGTTGATTTTGGTTAACGGCAGCGTTTATTGGATAGACCCGGAAGCGCACAATATCGTCTTCAAGGAACCCAAGGATAAGATTTACGAAAAGTATCCGCGCGCTTTGCCGGCGGATCAGTGGCACAGTACGGAGCCTTACATCGATGCACAGGTTCGTAAGGAGCGTTTCGAACGGATCGTGATTGCGTTGTACGATGCCGGTTTCAATGTAGGGGCGTGGGCTAACCGGATTATTGAAGATGTTAAATTCTCGCGCGATAAAGCGCGTACGGGTGGCACAGAAGGCGATAGTTTCGGCGAGTTTGAAATCGCCGGCGGTGGAGAAAGAGCGAGCGGGCGCGACATGTCGGAAGAAGAACTGGCCGTCGATTTAGCCAGCCACCGTTCGCCTATTGAAGAGAAGTCGCATACGGAAGAAGACGAGAACGCAAGCAAGCCGGCAGCAGCTCCGCCTTTATTCGGCATCGCCGGAGAACCGCCGCGACTGGTCAGCAAGACCGATACGCACAATATCGTATTTCATAATGGTTGGTTTTACGGTGTTCCCCATGCGATGGCGGATATTGATTTAACCGATCCCGAAGTTGCCAAGTCGTCGGGGATTATCAGATTCACCACTGAAGAGGAAGTGCTGGCCGCTATTGAAGCAAGCGCGGACTGGGCCAACTCGCGCGGCCAGTATGACGACCAGAAAAAGCAGCGTGCTGCCGGGTCGTATATGCGCGCCGACAGTTTGGGCGAGGCGGCCGGGACTGGCGAATTGCCGGCAAAACCCAGAATTCTTAAATTCGGCGAGAGTTTTTTGGCGGTCGAGCAACAGGTTCTCGCCGACGCGTTTTCAGCGCGGAGCATCGCTCAAGGTTCAGGCGGCAAGGACGGTGGCGCGGCCACAGTGAGCCGTCCGATTAATGGCGGCACTTTTGTTCGTCGCATGGTAGGCAAGCTTCCGCCTTCGATGGTCGAAAAAATCCGCTCGCTTATCCGTCAACAATCTTATAGCACCCCCCTGACCGCTAAAAACGATGGGCAGTTGGCAGGTATGTTGCTTCGCGCTGTTTGCGATACCTATATCAAGCGTCCTATGGCGCAACTGAAAAAAACCGGTTCCGGTGCCGATAGCGTACCGAATTTACTGGATGGCGTTCGGGTTGATGGGGAAGATTTTTCTATCCTCGCGGTAGTGACGAAGAATGCGCAGCCTGAGCTAATGTGGACTATCGGATCTTACAATATCGTCAAATTCGACGGCACATACTACGGGGTGCCGCATGGCGCTTCCGTTGACTGGGAATCCAGTGCCATTGCGGCGATTCCCGGTATGTTGGTCGATGCGAATATTACTGAGCTTGTCGCAATGATCGACGCCCGCACAGGAACATCCGCGCAGAACCAGGTTGCCGACAGTACAGCAAGCACCGTGGTAACCGAGCAACTTTCTAAGGATCCGATATTAATGGGCACCATGGAAGACGAAGGCTACAACATTATTTCCTACGAAGGATGGGTGTATGGCATGCCTCATGAGCTTGGCCCTATTGATTTAACTCAAGTGGATGTTATCGAAATGCCGGGCGTTATCCGTGATGTATCCCGTGATGCGGTGGAGTCGGAAGTGATTTCGCGAAGCAAAGAGAAAAGGCAGGCTGCCTAGTGTGGGGAAAGTCTCCTCGGCCCAAGGAGCAAGTGTGTTCGACTCATGGCATATTACAGAAGGTAGATCCGTTTTTTTGGCGAGACCATCATTTCGGACTACCCCAGCAGCGATGGGATAGTCTTAAAGGAAGCGCATTTTGGGTTACCGGCGCGGGTACCGGCTATGGACGGGCTATTTCTCTAGCGCTTGCCGCAGCAGGGGCAAAAGTATTCCTAACCGGCAGGCGCGAACAAAAATTGCGGGATACCCTGGACGAAGGTATCTCGCTGGGTATCGATGTAGCGCATTGCATACCCATTGTCGCAGATATTTCGATTGAGTCCGATCTGCTCAGGGCAATTGAAACGATTTCGCAGTATGTTCCGCATTTACACGGCTTGATAAATAACGCCGCACTCCCCCAGCCCGATTTCGGTTTATTTCCGCTCGCCGAGCAAACTCATACGGCTTGGGCGGAGCTTTTTGCCGTCAACGTCACCGCGCAGTGGCTGGCAAGTCGAGCCGCCTTGCCGCTTATGGCGAATCTGGATGGCTTCCGTCTACTCTTTATGTCATCTGAGGCCGGTTGGGCGGCTACGCCCGGCTTTGGTGCTTACAACATCAGCAAGTCAGCGGTTAATTCACTTGGCGCTTCTTTCGCAGCAGAATGTAGCGCACACTATTCCGATCAGGATGTTCAGGTCAATGTCCTGGTTCCCGGCGAAGCCTGTACGGAAATGAATCGCGGCTCAACCGAGAGTCCTTATTCGGTGGTCAGTATGACCTTGGCTTTGTTATCCCATCCGCCCGGCGGGCCGAATGGCTGCTTCTTTCATCGGGACGGCAGGCACCTTGCTTTTGCATATTCCTCGGCTTATACAAAGGATCTTTTGGCCCTGGTAAAAAGCTGATCGGACGCCACGGTAGCTGTTTTTAAATGCGGTTTCTCAATGATATTCTATGTTTTCAGAATGTGGTTATCCCCGCTATTCCAATAATTTCCGATTGCTATATCGCCCGTTTGGGCTTGTAAAGGAGAATTAACTGTGCAACCTAAACTAATTGAGTCCGTGGGTTCATTCAATATTGTCGAATGGCAAGGTCAATACTATGGGGTTCCACATGGTGTAGCGTTTAACTTCGGCGAGGATGATTTTAGCAAGATTGCCGATGTAGCCGTCATCGGCGCCACTATTGATAATGCAAAAAAAGAAATAATAGCTAAATATCAGTCGTTTACACCGAATTTAACGGGGACGGAGACGGTTGGAGCGTTCAATATAATTAGCTGGGAGGGGCGTTATTACGGCATACCGCATGGTGTTGAGTTTAATTTTGCACAAGACGATTTTGGCAAGATTAGCGATGTGGCCGTAACCGGCGCAACTATAGATGACGTTAAAAAAGAAATAATAATTAAATATCGGTCGTTTACGCCAAATTTAACGGATGCGGAGATGATCGGAGCGTTCAATATAGTCAACTGGGAAGGGCGTTATTACGGCATACCGCATGGTGTTGAGTTTAATTTTGCACAAAACGATTTTGGCAAGATTGCCGATGTAGCCGTAACCGGCTCGACGATAGATGAGGTTAAAAAAGAAATTCTGGCGAAGTATCGATCGTTTACGCCCCATGCCTGGGGCATGGAGGACATGATTCAGACGCATGCCAAGCTGGAAGAATTGGATTTACCCGAAGTGATTGAAATAGAACCGATTCATTCGTGTAATTTCCGCTGTGTCATGTGCCATGTGCCGTATGAAAAGTTATCCAAGAAACGCATCGATGTTCCTCTGCTGCTAAAGCAGTTGCAGGGGCTTGAGGGGCGCTGGGTAACACTGGCATCGTCCTATGAGCCGACCGTGCATCCCGATTTCGTACAATTGGCAAACGGCCTTACCGATATTGGGGTCAAGCTGGATATGTGTACAAACGGTTCCTTATTTTCAGAAAAGCTGATTAGCAGGATTCGTGATGTCAATTTAAGAAGTTTATCGCTATCGTTTGATGGGGCGACAAAAACCACTTATGAATCAATACGTCCCGGTGGGAATTTTGACCAGGTTATTGAAAGGGTCGGCAATCTAAGACAGGCTTTTGCGGCAAAAAATACTTATTTCAGCGTTAATCAAACGGTGATGAGATCCAATATCCAGGAAATCAGGCAATCGGTCGATTTATGGGAACGTATGGATTTCGACCATCTGGGATTAATCTATATGAGGATTCGCAACGATACCGAGCGCTTACGCGGAGAATGTCTTGATTCTGAAATGGATTATGCTCAGCAGCAGCTGAATGAAGCCGCTTTGCATCTGATTGAGAATAATTTTCGACTGGTGTTAAGTTCTTCTGGATTTCAGGAGGACGGCTTGGTGAGGGAGCGATTTCCCGAGTTTATCAAAGGATCGATTGTTCATTCTCGAAATCTCCAATACCGCTTGCCGATCAATCCGCGCGAATATTTCCAAAATGGTGCTTTTCCGGGAATGCAGGTTGCCTGCCGGTCGCCGTTCAAGTTTGCCAAAATCGATTATGATGGATCGGTTATTTTGTGTCAGCGTTATGCCGTCGGTAACATTTACGAGGCGGATTTCAAGGACATTTGGTTTGGCGCTAAAGCGAATAATCTTCGTAAGTCAATCATGACTGAGCCGAACTTCTGTTATACCTGCGACCACTATAAATATTGCATCAAGGCTGGAGAAATTGACTTGTCCGAGAAGAAAAACTTCTTGGTGCTAAGCGACCCTCATCAAAATTTCGATGTGCCGACCCTGATTAAGGATTATGCCATTTTTTCCATTTATAAATGGGGCAAGCAGCATTTCGTCGTGCCGAAATTTGGCGGCGGAGTGGTGGTGCGGATGCTGGCTGGGGAATCGGACGACGCTGTCTACCAAGTGAAGGATGTCGCGGACGGCATACGAAAATGCGATGAACTTCTGGCCGAGCGCAGCGCAACTTTTCTTAATGCCCTGGATGAGCATACCGGGTCGCCGGAAGCGCTGGAAACCTATCAAGAATACGCATTGCTCTCATTAGGACAGTTCATTTTAGCGATTCATCTTCGACTCGCGCCTTTCGACTTTGGTCGGGGAGATTATAAGGAAGTTTTGTGGGACACTGATATTGACCGATTAAAGACGAGGATTAACAGTGATTACTCTTTTACCCGCCGCTTTCGTTTGTGGTCGTGGATTTTGTTAAGGGTGCTTCGCTTAACTCAGCGCTAGGAAGCCGCTTTATCCAATTTGATAAACCAATAGTATTTACTACCGCCCTCTGTAGATGAATGGTTGCCGGAAGGCCCACTTGGCGAGCGGTTCGGCAGCCTATCATCCGGCTATGATGCTGGCTTTGTTGGTCTACGGTTATGCCAGCGGCACTTTCTCCAGCCGCAAGATCGAGAGAGCGACTTACGATTCGGTGGCGTTCCGCTTCATTGCCGTCAACCATCATCCCGATCACGATACGCTAGCAAGACCTTTCTGATGGAATCAGCGCTTCCTGGCGCAGGCATCGGCTGAACCTGATCGCTTTCTTCGACTATCCCGATGAGATTCGCAAAGCCATTTACGCGACCAATGCCATTGAGTCGTTGAATAGAGTGATTCGCAAAGCCACCGGGCGGCGAAAACTGTTTCCTACCGATCAATCGGCCATGAAAGTGGGGTATTGGGCTATCGAACTGGCCGCCAAGAAATGGTCAATGCCGATCCGCGACTGGAAGCCTGTCCTGAATCAGTTTATGATTCTCTACCAGGATCGATTTCCAGGGATTTTTTAACGGCGGTTTACACGGATATTCAAAGGCGCCGGAAACGCCAGTTCTCGCTATCGCTCGAACTGGCTACAATCCTTCTATCCCTTCATCTTCTTTTCTAATTCTTCCTGGGTCAAATGGCGAACATCTTCGCCCTTGACCATATAAACTAAATGTTCACAGATATTACAGGCATGATCGCCAATTCGTTCCAGCGAGCGGGCAATCCAGAGCACATCCAACATCCGGGTAATATTCCGCGGATCTTCCATCATCCGGGTAACCAGTTGACGAATAATACTGCCGTATTCACGATCAACATTTTCATCTAAACCGGTGATTGTAGTTACGTCCTCTATATTCATCCGGGCAAATACGTCTAGCGCCCCGTGCAACATATCCTGAACCAATTCGGCCATGTGTTCCAGCTCGTAATATTGGTCATGTTTGTTGCTGTCGCCGCCTGCCAATTGTATGGCCATTTCAGCGATGCGTTCGGCCATGTCGCCGACGCGTTCAAGATCATTAACAACCTTGATCACTGTAATTAACAATCTTAAATCAAATGCCGCAGGTTGCCTTAGCGCTAAAATCTGCATACATTCCTGATCGATAGCCATTTCCAGTGCGTCGACCTGATGGTCCTGCTTGATCACCAGTTCCGCCATTTCCAGATCACCGGTAGAGAAAGATGTTACCGCCAGCTCTATCTGTTGTTCAACCAGTCCACCCATGGTTAAAACTTTGTTACGCACATCTTCCAGCTCTTTATTAAACTGGCCTGATATATGATGCCCTATCTTGCTGTTATCCATTGCTTGCTCCTGATTAACCGTATCGACCGGTAATATAATCTTCGGTCTGTTTCTTTTGAGGGTTAGTGAATAACTCGCTGGTTGTACCCATCTCAATCAATTCACCCATAAACATGAATGCGGTGTAGTCGGAAACTCGCGCCGCCTGCTGCATGTTGTGCGTCACAATAACGATCGTATATTTTTCTTTCAGCTCGTTGATCAGCTCTTCAATTTTTAAGGTTGAAATAGGGTCCAGCGCCGACGCAGGTTCATCCAGCAACAGCACTTCCGGCTCTATCGCAATCGCCCTGGCAATAACCAGACGTTGCTGTTGTCCGCCCGACAAGCCCAACGCGTTATCATTCAAGCGGTCTTTTACTTCATCCCACAGCGCTGCGCCGCGTAACGAATTTTCAACCGTTTCCTCTAATATCCGCTTGTCGTTAATGCCTTGAATTCTAAGCCCGTAAGTGACATTCTCGAAAATGGACTTGGGGAAAGGATTCGGCTTTTGAAACACCATGCCGACGCGTCTGCGCAAAGCGGCGACATTAACGGCTTTATCGTAAATATTGTCGTTATCCAGCAGAATCCTGCCTTCGATGGTCACGTTATCGACCAGGTCGTTCATCCGGTTGATGCAACGTAGCAATGTCGATTTGCCGCAGCCGCTGGGGCCGATATAAGCGGTTACCTTTTTCTTGGGCATTTCCATGTTAACGCCATGCAAAGCCTGCTTTTCCCCGTAGAAAAGGTTTAAGTTTTCTACTGTGATACAAGGCTCAAGATGCTCGTCAGTTTTTTTCTGCTCGCGCAAAATTGAACTTACATCAATGGCATGTGTACGTGTGTGTTGTGCTGTCATTTTTTTAACCTTCCAGTGCCCGGTATTTTTCTCGCAGATGATTCCTGATTAAAATGGCCGATAAATTCAGCCCAATAATGACCAGTACCAACAATAATGATGTTGCATAAACCAAGGGTCTCGCTGCCTCAACATTAGGGCTTTGAAAACCGACGTCATAGATATGAAACCCTAAGTGCATAAATTTTCTGTCTAAATGTAAAAACGGGTAATTGCCGTCCAGCGGCAAGGTAGGCGCCAGTTTAACCACGCCGACCAACATTAATGGAGCCACTTCGCCGGCCGCCCGCGCGACCGCCAGAATCAACCCTGTCATCATCGCCGGACTTGCCATCGGCAGTACTGTGAGCCACAAGGTTTCCAGTTTGGTAGCGCCCAACGCCAGGCTGCCTTCGCGTATAGATCTGGGGATACGCGCTAAACCTTCTTCGGTTGAAACAATGACGACCGGCAATGTTAATAAAGCCAGGGTGATTGAAGCCCACAGTAAGCCCGGTGTGCCGTAGACCGGCGCAGGCGATGCTTCAGGATAAAACAGCCGGTCGATGTTGCCGCCCAGAATGTAAACAAAAAAACCCAAGCCGAATACACCGTAAACAATGGAAGGTACGCCCGCCAGATTGTTGACTGAAATCCTGATCAGTCGGGTGATAAAACCCTGTTTGGCATATTCCCGCAAATATACTGCTGCGATAACGCCAAATGGGGTCACGATGACCGACATCATCATTACCATCATGACTGTACCGAAAATAGCCGGAAAAATCCCGCCTTCGGTATTGGCTTCTCGTGGTTCATCGGTTAAAAATTCGATGACCTTGACACCGTAATGGCCTATTTTATCGAACAGGCTCATCGTATTGGATTGGAAGACTCTGACCACTTTATTCAATGGAATTTCAATTTCACTGCCGTTCTCGGCCTTTGCGACCAAGCTGTCCCGTCTTATTTGCCGGTACAGTTCGCTTAATTGTGCTTGATACTTTTTATACTCGGTTTCCAGATCGGTTTTTTCAGCAGCGATCCGCTGCTCGGCAGCCGCATCCCAAAGGTTTTTCAGTTGCAGTCTTTTCTGTTCAAGCCTTAATTGTTCCAGGCTGTAGTTGATCGAGCCGACTTCCTTTTTCTCCAGATGGGCTATTTGCTCAAAAACCGCTAAAGCCTCCGCTATTCTGCTCTGAACGGCGGGCCAAGCTTGATCGCCTTCAGCGATAATTTTGCCGTTTTCCTTGACCGCAACCAGCCGGCCGTAAAAATTGCCCCATTCTCTCCGTTCTACCACTATCAGTTCGCCAGGAGACTGTTGTTGCTTAATATTACGCTCTTGTATCCAGCGAAAATCGGTACCGGTAATATCCCGGTTGCCGGTTTTAATCAAGTATTGCACCAAGGTGTCTTCATTATCGGCCATTGTATAGCCGGTTGATTTCGCCATTGCCGCCGGCGTGATACTGGTATCGACGTGTTCGCCGATAATTGTCTGGGTTGGGCCGTTCGGTTCCTGATAGCTGAACTGTACGACTTGGGACGGCCAGAAGTGGCCTGCTCCGCGTACCAAAATCAAGCCCAGCACGCCGATCACCATAATAAGACAGGCACTGACCGCCGCTGCATTGAGCCATACCCAGGGAGTACCGCTTTTAATCCATAATCTGATCATAATGAGCTATATTTTTCACGTAAGCGCTGACGAATGACTTCGGCCAGCGTATTAAAAATAAAGGTAAACATAAACAACACCAAAGCCGCTAAAAACAAGACTCGATAATGTGTACTGTCTACTTCCGATTCCGGCATTTCCACTGCGATATTGGCAGCCAGAGTACGCAAGCCTTGAAAAACGCTTAAATCCATCACCGGCGTATTTCCGGTTGCCATCAACACGATCATGGTCTCCCCAACCGCCCGGCCGAAACCGATCATAATGGCGGAGAAAATGCCCGGACTCGCGGTTAACAGCACAACCCTGACCATGGTTTGCCAAGGCGTAGCGCCCAAAGCCAGGGAGCCCACGGTCAAATGTTTGGGCACACTGAAAATGGCATCCTCGGCAATTGAAAAGATAGTCGGAATAACCGCAAAGCCCATCGCCACCCCAACCACCAACGCGTTGCGCTGATCATAGCCTATGCCCAATTCAGCCTTAAACCAGTCACGCAACGTGCCGTGAAATAGAAATGTTTCCAAAGGTACGCTCACTTTAAAAGCAAACCAGCCGCTCAGTAAAATGACCGGGACCAATATAGCGGCGTCCCAGCCTTCCGAAAGATTATGAGCGATGGATTTGGGGACAAATTGCCAGGCAAAGGCAAATAGCATGACACCAATAGGAATAATCATCAGCATGGCAAAGAACCCTGCCAGATGCTCTTCCATGAACGGAGCCAACCAAAGACCGGCAAGAAAGCCCAAAATAACCGTCGGCAACGCCCCCATGATTTCAATGGAAGGCTTCACGTATATCCGCATTTGCGGAGCCATAAAGTAAGCGGTGTAAATCGCCCCCATCAACGCCAGAGGAATAGCCACCAGCATCGCATAAAACGCCGCTTTTAAGGTGCCGAAAACCAGAGGCGTTAAACTGTATTTAGGTTCGAAATCGCTATTTGCCGAAGAAGACTGCCAGACATAATCGGGCTTTGGATAGCTTTCATACCAGACTTTTTGCCACAGCGATTTGATCGAAACTTCAGGATGCTCATTATCGATATGCCAAAAATGCATTTTGCCGTCTGTCGATTGCACCAACAGCGCATTGGCTCGGGGTGATAAAACCGCTGCCGTTGGCAAGGTATCGCTTACCCGTTCTTTAATCATTTCCCGTTCGGCAGTTGAATGATAAATGCCCACGATGCCGTCGGCATCCGTGGTCATAAAACCTTTACGGCGCTGTTCGGCATTGATCGCAATGACTGCTTTGTCAGATACTTTAAATGACCTGATCTTTTGCATGGCCGGACGGTTCAATTTGTCTTTAACCATACTCCACTGTGAAACCAGGCCGCTGGAGTCGCCTATCATCAATGAAAGGTCGCCGTTTAAAAAAGTCGCGCTGGTGATTTTTTGCCCTGCGTCAACCACGTTCTGCTGCTGTCTTAAGCTAGGGCTGCTTTTGTCGCTAATATCGAAAAAGCCCAGTTGTCCGTCGTTGCTTATCAGGTACAGGTTGGACTCATCCTTGTCGATTAAAATATCCGCAACGCCCACCGCTTGCTCCAGCACTGAATCCGTACGCGTTAAAGCAGCTTCATCGGCAAATAAGGATTGTTCTTTGTGAAAGTTGACCAGGCGAATTTTACCGCCGCCCTGAGAGCTGTCGGCCGTTTTTGCGACTATCGTCGTTGCATCTTCGCCCACTTTGACCGCGACTTTCTCCACCGCAGCGCCGGACTCATCCAGCACCAAAGGTTGTTCGCCTAACGGATATTTAAGCGATGGCGTAATAACCCGCACATTGTCCGGATAAGTGACTTTGTATTGATGCTTAACGACAACTGCCCGGCCATCGGATAAACCGTAAATGACGGCGCCTTCATTGATAGGGCTGCCTTGATCAAAGCTGGTGATATGCGCGCCTTCAGGTATTGCTACAGCCTGGGTCAATATAGTTTTACCGGTAGCTGCTTCAAAAAATACCACTTGCCCGTTTTCGGTAAAGCGGGAGGCAATCTCATTTTGCTCTTCCATTTCCAGCAGTAAGGTATTGCCTAACGCCAGTTCCGGTACGGCATACTCGCTGACCGGCTTTGCCGTGGCCGATACAAACAAGGGATAAACTACATACAGCAAATAAAAGAAAATCAGGACGATGGCAACGATTACCCCCAGACCACCCGCCACCACGCCATAGCGGGCCAGGACATCTTTAAGGAGGCGCCAGCGCTGGTAATATTCACCTGAACTGATTTTTATGGATCGCATAGATTCCCTACCGGTTTCGGCATCTGTGGCAGTAGAGGGAGGACGTTTTATGGGGATGTTTATTTCTGACATGCTTAAAGATACTAGAAATTGAATGTAACAATGATATAACAAAAAACAAAAAAAAAGGCCAAGATCCACAAAGCAAATCTCAGCCCTTTTTTGTTCAATGCGCCTTTATTTTCTTGAGGGGGAAGATAACAACACATTCCGTTCGACATCCCTGTCGGCGCATCCCTGCGCAACAATAAATCCAATCCTTAATCTTTTATTTAAGTGTAGCCAGTACTTTATCAACAACTTTTGCAGGCAGAGGAATATAGCCGTCTTTTATAACCACTTGCTGACCGGTTTTAGACAATACCATTTTGATAAACTCATTGTCTAACGGTGCCAGCGGTTGATTTGGCTTCTTGTTGACATAAACGTACAAGTAGCGTGTTAAAGGATAAGTGCCGGCAACTGCATTTTCAGGTGTTGCTTCAACAAAAGTCGTGCTGCCTTTCTTGGCTAAAGGCACCATTTTAACGCCTGATGTTGTATAGCCCATGCCGGAGTAGCCGATACCATTAACCGATGAGGTAACTGACTGAACCACAGAAGCTGAACCGGGTTGCTCGTTTACGTTGTTTTTGAAGTCGCCTTTGCATAAAGCGTGTTCTTTAAAGTAACCGTAAGTACCGGAAACCGAGTTACGTCCGTATAACTGAATGCTTTTTGAACCCCAGGCAGCAACACCGGCATCACCCCAATTTTCAATATCCGCTCCGCCGCATTTGTATGTGGACGAGAAAATTCCATCAACCTGTTCCATGGTTAAGCCTTTAACCGGGTTGTCCTTGTTCACAAGAACCGCCAATGCATCCACAGCTACTGGAATAGCTGTTGGCTTATAGCCGTATTTGCTTTCGAAGGCTTCAAGTTCGTCGTCCTTCATTTCACGGCTCATAGGACCCAGGTTCGATGTGCCTTCAGTCAGCGCGGGAGGTGCTGTAGATGAGCCGGCAGCCTGAATTTGAATGTTGACGTTAGGATAAGCGCGGTTGAATTCTTCAGCCCATAAGGTCATCAGGTTGGCCAAGGTATCGGAGCCGACACTGGACAGGTTGCCGGAAATGCCGCTGGCTTTTTGATACTCGGGAATACCGGCATCAACGGTCTGTACTGCACCTGCAACACCACTGACTAATGTAGTGATACCAAAACCCATCGCAGTAATTAGCGATTTAGTTTTAAAAGATAATTTCATCATCAACTCTCAAAATAATTTAAAGTAAGGCTATTATGGAAATAGAATGTGACAAGAATATTACAAGATAGTTTTTTTTGCTATGCTTGATTTTTAGCGCAACATCCCAGTTTACAAGAACTTATTTCTTGCAGATCGGCTTATACCTGTGTCATTAACTATTAATACTAAGCTGTTACGCTTGAGGGCTTAGTTATTAGATCGCTTCTGAAAACCACTCCTTAATAGATATATGCCATTACAATTTGAATTTCCCGCTGATTTAGCGGCTGAAGAATTTATCGCTAAATTAACTAGCGAGGCAGACATACGGTTAGCCTCAAAGCAGACTTGCTGCACAATTTACTACGACAGCTTTGACTGGCGCTTATACTCAAACGACATCACTTGCGAATTTAATCGAACAAAAAATGTTTCTGTTTTAACATTAAGATCCATTAAAAGCGGTCAAGTTATTGACAGTTTAGAAGCAATGAAAGCGCCTGTATTCAGCAATGAATTCGAACCGGGAATCATGCGCGACACTCTGGAGCCGGTGCTGGAAATGCGGGCATTGCTGCCCATTTGCACGCTGAACTATGTAACTTATCATTTAAACGTCATTAACAAAGATGAAAAAACCATACTTCGATTGTTAATCGAAGAGTACGGTCAATTCAATAACCGCGTTTTGCTGCAACCGGTAAAAGGCTATGACAAGGCCGCTGAACATATTACTGAAATATTGACCACGGTATTGGGCTTAACCGTTGTCGATGAACCTGTCCTGTTAGCCGCTTTACGATTTCAGGGGCGCAAGCCGAAAGATTATTCATCCAAGCTGAATATCAACCTGGATCCCGACATGCGCGCCGATATTGCCGGCAAATATATCTACAGCCACTTGCTAAAAGCTATCAAAGCCAACGAGCAGGGTACTATTGCCAATACCGATAGCGAGTTTTTACACGATTTTAGGGTAGCAGTCAGAAGAACCCGTGCGGGACTCAGCCAGATCAAAGGCATACTGCCCGATAATATCAACGCATACTATGTCGACTTTTTCTCTTGGCTGGGACAGGTCACAGGACCTACGCGGGACCTGGATGTTTATCTGCTGAATTTCGAGCGTTACAAAAGCAGCCTGCCGGATTCAATCAGGGATGATCTTGATCCTTTATACGATTTTTTGCTCGCCAAACAGCAAAAAGCCCAGAAAGAACTGGCAAAAAAGTTGCAGTCTTCCAGGTATCGATCCACGCTGTCCGAATGGGAGCAGTATCTTAAAGAGCCTTCATATAAAACACAGCTTGAGCAGAATGCCAAACAGACTATTAAAGAATTGGCAGACCGAAGAATATGGAAGATTTTTAGCCGCGTGTTGCAGGAAGGCAATGCAATTACCGGCTCATCACCGGCGGAAACATTACATGATTTAAGAAAATCCTGTAAAAAGCTGCGTTATTTGATGGAGTTCTTTCAAAGCCTTTATCCGGAACAGCAAATAAAACAACTGATTAAAAACCTGAAAGGACTTCAGGAAGTCTTGGGTGACTTTCAGGACTACGCCGTTCAAGAACACAATCTAAAATTGTTCAGTGAAGAAATGATGACGCTTAACATCCCTGCTAATACTTTTTTAGCCATGGGAGTATTAATTCAGGATCTTGACGCTCATCGGTGCAATGCCCGAAAAGATTTCGCGTCGAAATTTGAAGACTTTAAGCAGGAAGAAAATCGATCCACCTTTAAGCTGCTGTTTGCCCCGTCAAAATCTCACAACCATCGGCAGTGAGCCGGCGGAATACATCCATTCGATATTATTGTATTATTAATGGAGTGGAGTTATTTCAGCATTGGTTGTTCGAGTGGTTATGTTGTGGCAACAATTGACGATTGCATGGACTGGACGGCAACGGCCGTTCCTTCTTTCGCATTACCCTACTACGGCGATATGCAAAAGCTACCGTTCATGGAATGGAGGAGGTTGGGCGCCCAAAGTAGCAATGTAGATTGACTTCAGAAATAACCGTTTTTTAAAACTTACACCCGATTAAATTAAAAGGTTAAACATTATGAGTAAATTCAAGGTGATATTAGGTTTTTTGTTGGTAATGTTGATTGCCGGCTGTGCAGGAGGGACTACACATGAAAGCACAGGGGAATTTTTGGACGATTCTGTCCTGACTACCAAGGTTAAGGCTTCGATATTGGGCGATTCCAGGCTTAAATCGATGCAAATCACCGTTGAAACTTTCAAAAGTGTTGTACAACTGAGTGGGTTTGTCGATTCCGCGGCGGCAGCTACTAGAGCGGTAGAACTTGCAAGAACGGTTAAAGGCGTTAAAACGGTTAATAACAGCTTAATCGTGAAATAATCATCAACTGCATGATCCACAGGGATGTGGTGACCTGCATCAGGCTAATGCCAGCTCATGCTCATCCAGCGCAAACTGCATTATAGCGATCATGTCAGTTTGATCCTGCTGTCCCGCCTCGGCATCTGCTTCCTGTGCTGCTGTATCCGTGCCGTCTTCATTTTGAGCATGCAACAACCCCATCATTTCAGGACTTAACGCAAAGTCAAAGCTAAACTCGTCGATGCCGGCATTTTGTTCCGGTAAAAAATACTGCACCTTTGCTGCAACCCAATCGATAATCATCAGAGCACCTTTTTGTTTTGATAAAGGTCGATTATGCAACAGCCCGATTAAATTCATATGACAGTTACAAGACAATAAGATGACATGCAAGTGACGCATGGAAGTGGCAACTGTCGGCGCTACGCTAAAGAATGGTAGAATTGTCGCTTTTGTTTACTTCAAGAATTTCCTTTATTCATGTCTAATGCCAAGCTCCCTCTTGAGTCACTGAAACTAAATGTCGATTTGACAGGCTTTGACTTTCCAACCGCACCTAAATTACCCGACACCATTTTAGGCCAATCCAGGGCCCAGTCTGCGCTGGAGTTCGGCGTTGCGATGAACAACCCCGGCTACAATATTTTTGTAATGGGCGAACCGGGGTTGGGCCGCTTGTCTATGATTACCAACTATCTGGAGACCCAGGCTAAAACGCTGCCCGCGCCGCCATCCTATGCTTATGTTGATAATTTTGATAATTCGAGAGAACCGGTAGCGGTTGAATTGCCCGCAGAATATGGGCAGATGCTCAGTAAAGACATTGAAAAGTTAATCGATGACCTGCTGGCGACTTTTCCGGCCGCATTTGAAAGCCCGACCTATCAACAAAAAAAGAGCGCTATCGAGCGGCATTACAATCAGCTCTATAACGGCGCCATTGATCTGGTCGATAAAAAAGCCCAGTCATTAGACACTGCATTATTCAGGGAGAATGAAACCATTTCTTTTGCGCCTATCCGGGACAACAAGGCCCTGAATGACGAGCAATTTACCCAATTGTCGGTTCCGGAACGGGAAGTCTTCCACAAGCATGTTGCAGAACTGGAAGAATACCTGAGCGATGTCTTGCTGGAATTGCCCCAGTGGCGCCGAGAAATGGTAGAGAAAATCAAACAGCTGGATAACGACACCATCAGTCAGGCGATAGAGCCGCTGTTTGCCGAACTGAACGACAGTTACCGGAATATCGATGACGTCATCACCTATTTGGCGGAAATCGAAAAGAACTTAAGCAACACCATTGCCGATTACCTGATGCCGAGCCGGATGCAGGAGCAGCAAGACAATACCACTGCAAAACGGCAGCTGCTGACCGAACTGTATGCGCCTAACATCCTGGTCGACAACAAGCAGGAAAGCGGCGCTCCGGTGATTTGCGAACCGCACCCGATTTACCAAAACCTGTTCGGGCGCATTGAATACGTCAGCGACCAAGGTACATTGGTTACCAATTATCGCCGGATTTGCGCCGGTTCATTGCACCGGGCCAATGGCGGTTATTTGATTCTCGATGCCGAGAAAGTGCTGACTAACCCGTTTGTTTGGGAAGGGCTTAAACGCGCGCTGCAATCCGGCCTGATTGAAATCGAATCGCCTTATTCCGATTTGGGCATTAGCACGATGACCCTCAAACCCGAAGTCATTCCTTTAAACGTTAAAGTGATCCTGGTCGGTTCCAGGGATGTGTACTATTTGCTCGAAGAATTGGATGACGAATTTAACGAGATGTTCAAAATTCTTGCCGACTTTGACGATTACATTCCGCGTAACGCCGAGTCGATTCAGCGTTTTATATTGCTGATGATCAAGCACGCTGCGGATTCCGGCGCCAAGCCGTTAACGCGGTCGGCGATAGAATGCCTGATCGAGCACAGCTGCCGGATTGCGGAAAACCAGCATCATTTTTCCGCCCGCGTCAAAGATTCGCTGGAAATCATCGCCGAAGCAAACCTGTTTTGTAAGCGCGACAACCAACCGGTTTGCGACCGCTTGCATATAGAGCAGGCTTTGGCGGCAAGAGATCATCGTAACGGCAGGATACCCGAGAACATCCTCGAAGAAATGCTGGCCGGCACCATACTGATCGATACCGAAGGCGAAGCGATAGGCAAAGTCAACGGCCTGACCGTGCTGGAAGTCGGCGGCAGCGGCTTTGGCGCGCCGGTGCGGATTACCGCCAGCGTTTATCCGGGTTCCCGAGGCATCGTCGATGTTGAGCGGGAATCGGAGCTGGGGCAAGCGATTCATTCCAAAGGCGTAATGATCCTGACCGGCTACCTGGGGCAAACGTATGCCCAGCAATTTCCTTTTGCAATATCGGCCAGCATCGCGATTGAGCAATCCTACGGTTATATCGACGGCGACAGCGCCTCGCTGGCCGAGCTGTGCTGCCTGATTTCCGCATTGACCCGGACGCCGATCAAGCAGACTTTTGCAGTGACCGGCTCGGTCAACCAGTACGGCGAAGTGCAGGCGGTCGGCGGCGTTAATGAAAAAATTGAAGGTTTTTTCCGGTTGTGCCAGGCGCGCGGCCTTAATGGGCAACATGCCGCGATTATTCCAGCCGCCAACAAGCGCAACTTGATGCTGAAACAGGAAGTGATCGATGCGGTCGCGGCAGGCAAGTTTGCGATTTATGCGGTGTGCTGCGTCGATGAAACTCTGGAATTATTGACCGGAGAAGCGGCTGGCGTGTTAGATAGCGACGGCTTTTATCCGGAAGGGAGTATTAATTGCAAGGCGATTTCCAGGTTGAAGGAAATTTCGGATATGGCGGCGGATGAGGATGATAAGGAGGAAGGGGAGTAGGCAGGAAACGTCGGTTTTCGCTATCGCTCGAACTGGCTTATTCCTGCCTACTGGGCTTACGCGATCACGTTACTATAAATGTAATAAGAACCAACCAATATAAAAACTAAGGCAAGCAGTGCTCCACTAAATGGATTGTTATTACGTACTTCCAAATTCATTTTTAAAAGAACATTTCTTGCAGATTCATCCGTCAAATAATCACCGGATGCTGATGCAAGTAATAAAATTTCATTCCGCTTTTCTGTTGTCAAGAACCCTAGGTCATTATTGACAAATGTTTCAACTACAGATATTGACTCACCTGACTTTACTGGTGTACTTCCAGAATTCAATGCTTTAAATGCCCGTTTTCTCGTTGGAATCGCAGGGAGTAAACCCAAAAATACAAGAATACATATTAGTGTAAAGAAGCCCACAATATAGGTACTCCAACCAAATGAAGCTTTAAGTCGCACTTGTGATGATTCGTCTATAATTTGCAACTCCGCGACGTCCTTAACTCTGGATTCAGCATTAAATTTTAGATCTTCACCGGATACAAGTAGACCTACTACTATTGAGTCCCCTCTATTCAAAAGAGGAAATTTAATAGACACTTTCTTATCACTAATTGGCTCTAATTTTGCTCCTATGTTATTCGGAAAGACTTTTTCTATTGAAGCCTGCAATATATCACCACCAGTTACTGTAATGGTTGGTGGCGACACTAAGTCAGACTCAACAATCGGTTTCCTACCCGTATTCTTTAATGTAAATATTGTTTTTCTAAGGGAATCTACTCCGCGACCATTATATGTAACTAACAAACCATCTATGGATTCCTTTTTTTCAACTAATGAAATATTTGGACTTTTTAATAAAGTTAGCTCAGATTTTTTGGTATACCAATCCCATGCAATAGGAGACACAACACCTAAAGCAGTAATAAATAGACCAATTACGGTAAGGGAAAGCCCGCTCACGTTTTGACTCAAAATAATCTCCTACATTGCTCGCAACAATAAAATTTGCAAGTTAATTATATCCTTAGATGTATATTAACTCTCAGTCAGGTGTGCAAAGCCACACCGGCAATGCGTTAGCCATAATGCCATAAAATATATTTTTAGTACTAACTTTTAAAGCTGTAAATTTAAAAAGCTGTAAGGCGGTTATTTGTAGGGTGGATTCGCCGATGGCAATCCGCCACAACTTCGGCTGGCTGTAATCGACGTTGTGCATTGATTGGGGGTTTGCTGGCGCGAAACTGCCCTACAGACTCCCAGCGGCACTTATTTTTTTCACCGTTGAGACCGCAGCCGGATGACCATGATTATCCGATACGCTGGAATGCAATCAAAAACTACTTCACCCGCCGTTGTCCGGAGGCCCTGAAATCACCGCCCTCTGCGACTCAACGACGTAAACGGGCGCAAACTATCTGGCAACCGCGCTACTGGGAACACCAAATCCGGAATAACCAAGACTTTGAAAACATTGCGATTACATCCATTTGCAGACCTATACCCCGAATGTTTCGGCCCTGTCGCTATATTTCAATTCTGCAAGAAACTTTGTGGATGGGGTACTATATTGTCCGGTTTCTGGACAAAATTTCTACGGTGATTGATATGACTGAACTACTATCCGAGCGGATTACGATCGACGCTAACATTTGCCATGGCAAGCCTACTATCCGGGGTTTGCGTTATCCGGTTGAAAATATTCTGGAATGGCTGAGTTCGGGTATGAGCGTTGACGAGATTCTTGCAGATTACGAGGACTTGGAAAGGGAAGACATTATGGCGGCATTGGCGTTTGCCTCCCGCTTTGCCAAGGTGAAACGGATTGAAATGCTGGCGGCATGAAATTTCTTGTCGATGCGCAACTGCCTTAATTGAACATAAATAGCCATCAATCGTCGGGCGTACTTTATGGCCGTCAATCGTCAATAATCAACCGGCAATCGCGCAGCTAATTCATCCCATCGAATCACAATCTCCGGCAACACGCTGACCTGGGTTTCGCCGTTTAATTCATAGAGTTCGGGCTTGCCGTATTCGCCGTCAATCAACCGGTAAACGGTCAACACCCGGTCAATCGGATGAATCAACCAATATTCTTTTACGCCATGACGCTCGTATAGACTGCGTTTTTTGATTTGATCGTGTCCGGCTGTGGATGGCGACAACACTTCGACGATCCAGTCCGGCGCGCCGCGTACGCCGCGCCGGTCCAGTTTGTTGCTGTCGCAGACCACCAAGACATCCGGTTGAACGACGGTATCGATGCTTTCGTCCGCTTCATCGTGCTTCGGTAGGCGAACATCGACCGGGGCAATGAAAGCGCGGCACGGTTTACCTTTAAGTGCCAAGCGAGCTTGTAGATAAATTTCCCCGGCCACATCCTGATGGGCCAGATCGGGAGCAGGAGACATCGCATATGCGCTGCCATCGATTAGTTCATAGCGATTATCGTCAGGCCAAGTCAGGTAATCGCCGTAACAATGGTGCTGAGTATCTTTTAATGCCAATCCCATATCAGTTTCCTCGTGTATTTTATGCCGCCGCTATTGATTGGAAAAAGCATAACACAGCGCATATGCTCCTGGCATTCTTTCGGGACTTCGATAGGGTTGCAGATTTTCTTCCAAAGGCAATGCTGTCGATTAACTAAGCGACCGTCGGCTGTACGGGGCCGAAGCATTCCAATAGATTGTCGATTCCGGTGTTCAGTTTAAGATGGAATAAGCCGGGAGTACAGGCTTTGCCTGTCCGCAAACAGGGCTTGCGCTCCTTGAGGTCTTATTTCGGAAGCGCTTGGAAACAGATTGCGAGTGCTTTTCTATGTGTGTGATCGTACAGACGGGGCTTGGTTATCGGTGTAAATGTAACATGCAGACAAGAAGACTTAAGAGGTAGTCGGCGTGTAAGAATAAGTTTGGTAATTGGCCTTATTTTAAAACCTTGTCTGAGGCACTGATTATAATTCGCTCAAATTGAGCTAACAGGAGAAAACTATGACCACTAGCACAATGATTAACACCGCCGCAATTAAGCCTGGTATGCCTGTCGTTTGTTCTCAAGACGGTGAGTTTGCCACTGTCGATCATATGGAGGGACAGAATACGATCAAGTTGAAAAAAGATAAGACCGGGCAGCACCATTACATTCCGGTAAGCTGGGTAACTTCAACCGAGGACGGTAAGATTAAAGTGGATCGGCCGGGCGATCAAGCCATGAAAGAGTGGTCGACGACTCCGATACAATAAGCCCGTGAAGGTAGGAGACACGTTCCCAAGGACGGGCTAGAGCAACTAAGATTACTCGGAAAGACGCTGCTTTTATTGATGCCCAACTTCCATAACAACTGCGTCTATACCGTTTTCCCGTAGTCGATTCCGAATAGTACTGACGCTGGCCATTTGCGTATAAGGCCCCATTTTGACTCGGTTCCAGACCACGTTGCCGACTTTGGCTTTTTCAACTTTGGACTCAATGCCCATCAACGCCAGTTTGGCTCTTAAGCTGTCGGCATCTTTAAAATCCCTGAACGAGCCGGCCTGCAAAATATAACTGGTGATTTTGGCTTGTCCTACCCGCTCTTCCCTGGCGCGGGTATTGATTTCATAATCCGGCACGATGACTTCTTTTTCGGGCAGGATGGTATAAAAATCGAATTGCGGCAACACCGGCCCCGGTTCAGGTTTTTTCTCCTGTTTAGGCGCTTCGGCCTTTGCTTCCTCCGGCTTGGCCGGTACATCCTGCGGTGTAACCTGCGTCGATCCGGTGCTGCGCAAATACACCAAAAAGACTACAAACGAAATAATCAGTGCCGTAATCAGCATCCATCGCCACAGGCTAAGGCTTCCTGAATTGCGCCGGTGCGCATTTTTATTCTGCGCTCTGTGTTTGTAGTCTTTAGCCATGTTACATCGCTTCAGGTGTGTTGATATTCAGCAAGCCCAAGCCGTTTGCCAACACCTGTTTTACAGCGCAGATCAAATTGAGTCTTGCATTGCGAATTTTCGCATCATCAACAAGGAATTGATGTGCGTTGTAATAAGTATGGAATTCGGTCGCCAACTCGCGCAGGTATTGGATCAGTTGGTGCGGTTCGTATTGTAGCGCGGCACGTTCCAATACTTCAGGATAGCGCGCCAATGTGCCCAGCAGATCGTTTTCGTGCTCTTCGGTCAATAGCGTCAGGTTTGCCATGCCCTGTAGTAAATCGCGATCCCAGTTTTTTTCCTCCAATTGGCGTAACACGCTGCATATTCTGGCGTAGGCGTATTGGACATAGAATACCGGATTCTCGTTGGATTTGGAGGTCGCCAGTTTCAGGTCGAAATCCATGTGCTGTTCCGACCGGCGCATCACGTAAAAGAACCGCGCCGCATCTTTGCCGACTTCATTGCGCAATTGCCGTAAGGTGACAAATTCGCCGGAGCGGGTCGACATTTGCACTTTTTCTTCGCCGCGATACAGCGAGGCGAACTGCACCAGCAGTACTTTTAACTTGGATTCATCGGCGCCCAAAGCCTGAATGGCGGCTTTAACCCGTGGAATATAGCCGTGATGGTCTGCGCCCCAAATGTTGATGATCCGGTCGAAACCGCGGTCCAGTTTGTTCATGTGGTAAGCGATGTCGGATGCGAAATAAGTGGATTGGCCGTTATCGCGAACCACCACCCGATCTTTTTCATCGCCTAAGTCGGCGCAGGCAAACCAGGTCGCTCCGTCTTTTTCATAAAGATGGCCGCCGGCACGCAAGCGCTCCAGCGCTTTTTCCACCGAGCCGTCATCCATCAACTGGCGCTCTGAAAACCATTCCTGATAGTCGACGCCGAATTCGTTCAAGTCGATTTTGATGTCTTTCAGGATGTTGTTCAGGCCGATTTGAAAAAAGTCCTGATATAACGAAGCTCCAAGCAAAGTTTTTGCACGGGCTATCAGCGCATCGATATGTTCTTCTTTGTCGCCGCCCGCAGGTTCGTCGAGAGGGATGTCTTCAAACACCAGCTCTACCGGTCTGCGATATTCATTATTGGCGTTGGTATGAATGTCCCAGGCAATTTCGCGGACATATTCGCCCTTGTAGCCATTGCTGGGGAAGTGCATCACTTCGCCGCATTCTTCGAGGTATCTGAGCCAGATACTGGTGGCGAGTATGTCCATTTGCCGGCCGGCATCGTTGACATAATATTCGCGATGCACGTCGAAACCGACGGCCTGCAACAAATCGGCAACCGCGGAACCGTAGGCGGCCCCGCGTCCATGACCTACATGTAAAGGCCCGGTAGGATTGGCGGAAACAAATTCGACTTGGACTTTTTTACCGGCGCCGGCATTGCTCAAACCGAAGTTCCGGCCTTGGTCGTGAATGTGTTTGATAATTTGGTATTGAGCGGTAGGATCGATAAAGAAATTGATAAAGCCGGGGCCCGCCAATTCAACTTTAACAACGGCGGCATCTTGCGGCAGTGCGGCAATCAGTTTTTCGGCCAGTTGGCGCGGGTTGGTGTTGGCCGGTTTCGCCAGCATTAATGCCAGATTCGAAGCAAAATCGCCGTGTTGCGGATCACGGGTGCGGTCAATAGTAACGTTCGGGGCGATTTCCTGAGCCAGAACACCGTTTGATTTAAGTGTTTCAACGGCTTGCAGGATAAGTTCCTCTATCTTTTTTTTCATTGCTTCACTGCGTAGGTTAGATCAAGTAAATAGGCGTGCATTATCCATTAAAATCATTCGATTATCCATCCAAACAACATTAACGCCAAGCCGCCGGCTATTGTCCGGCAGCCGATTCGGCTTTTACCGGTTCGGTTTTTTGTTGTTTTTGGGATTAATTTATCAAGCAATCCATGGGATTACTGATGTTTTATTTGATGGAATCGAGCTTTGGGCGAACAGGAGGCGTTTAGCGGTGTGGCGGGGCTTAGGTTGTGGTTTATAACGCTTAAGCCCCGTCAGGAGAACGAACTTATTTTTTGCTGAAATACATGTAAGTTCCGTACTTGTTGTCTTTAAGTACCATTGCCGTATCGGTTTTTTCCACTAACGAGTAAACATCGAATTTACCCGCTCTGCCCAATATGCTGACTTTTAAAGTGCCGTCTTCGACCACATAGTCGACTGCCGGCGCATCGTAAGGGTTGCCTCTAACTTGAGGAATGTCTTTTTGGGTCAGTTGACTGTTATCGATCACCCAGGTCATGCCCATAGGTTTTGTTTCAGTATCTTCCGGCGATTTTTTTGTATATTCCAGAAACCAACTGCCGATGATGTCTTTGTTCGAAGTAAGGGGCGCAGCGAATACAGCCGTGCTCAAGCCGAACAACAAGGATAATGCAAGTAATAGGTTAATTTTTTTCATCATTTTTCCTGAGTTAAAAAACTGAACAGATAAACTACGGTTTCACGATAGCGGCGCTATTGTACAAGAAACCGGGTTGGACGGTATTTAACTTTATCTTTATAGGGTTTTATTCGGCGATACGATTTTCAGCCTTATTAAAAAGGCAGGACGATGTCGGGTTTGACCTTTTTCATCAGTTGCCCGAATTGCTCCTGAATGCTATGCATTGCAGCTTCCGAGTCGGCCTCAAAACGAACGACCAGCGATGGCGTGGTGTTTGATGCCCGCACCAAGCCCCAGCCGTTCGGGAAGTCGACGCGCATTCCGTCTATATCGGTGATTTTGCCGCCGGTAAAATTGGCTGCCGCAAACAGCTTGTCCATAAAGGTGAAGTTTTCACCTTCTTCCAGTGCAATATTCAATTCCGGGGTGTTGATGCTGTCGGGAAAATCGGCGAATACTTCGGCGCTGCTGCGCGAATCGCGGGATAGTATTTCAATTAAGCGCGCAGCCGCATACAAGGCGTCGTCGAAACCGAACCAGCGATCGTTAAAGAAAATATGCCCGCTCATTTCACCGGCCAATTTGGCGCCGGTTTCTTTAAGTTTGGCTTTCATCAATGAATGCCCGGTTTTCCACATAGTCGGCCTGCCGCCGTATTTTTTAATCTGGTCGGTCAGATGGCGGGAGCATTTCACATCATAAATAATTTCCGATCCGGGCTTTCCTGCCAGCACATCTTTGGCAAACAGCATCATTTGCCGGTCCGGCCAGATGATTTTGCCGTGCGAATCGACCACGCCCAAACGGTCGCCGTCGCCGTCGAAAGCGATGCCGATGTCGGCTTTATAATGTTTGACCGTGGCGATCAATTCGCTCAGGTTCTTCGGGTTACTGGGGTCCGGATGGTGGTTCGGGAATGTGCCGTCGATGTCGCAGAACAGTTCCATCACTTCGCAGCCCAAAGTCCTCAACAGCACCGGCCCCAATTCACCGGCAACGCCGTTGCCGCAGTCCAGCACGACGGTCATCGGCCTGGCGATGCGTATGTCTTCTGAAATGAGGCCGATGTACTCATTGCTGAACTGGCTGTTTTGTTCGATGCTGCCGGTTTTGCCCGTTGCATAGGCCTGGTTATCGATACAGGTTTTGAGTTGCTGGATTTTTTCGCCGGCCAGCGTTTCGCCGTTGATGACCATTTTCAGGCCGTTGTAATTGGCCGGGTTATGGCTGCCGGTAACCATCACGCCGCAACGCCCTTCGGTGTGTCTGGCGACAAAATAAAGTACCGGCGTCGGCACCATGCCGATGTCCAGCACATTAAGTCCGGTGGCAATAATCCCTTTAGCCAAGGCTTCTGAGAGGACAGGGCTGGAGGTTCTTCCGTCCCGGCCGATCACGACCGTTTTGCCGCCATGTTGTTTAGCCTGGGTACCCAGCGCACGGCCAATGTCGTAAACCACGTCTTTAGTCAGCGTCTTACCGGCTATGCCGCGAATATCGTAAGCTTTAAAAATACAGCCGGTGTCGGCCGTTGTTTTTATCGGCAAGGGCATGTCAAAAAAATCCGGCACGGTTTTTTCAACTATTTCGGGTTGGGCATGGTGGATTTTTTCCGTAACCGGTTTATTAAAGCCAGCGTCGGCGGTTGCCGGTTTGTGGCCTATCTCCGTAGAGCTACCGGTGGATATGTGATCGTCAAAGTCATCAAAAAAACCGCTCATTTCAAAATTGACTGCATGATTCTCGGTGACTATATCCACGTCCTGATTATCGGTAACCCGTTTGAATTGCGCCAGGGTTGAAATAACAGCATTTACTTCGGTTAATTTAACGGGGTAAGCAGGCTGGAGCTTATTGATCAGCATGTCTTTACACGCTTTCAGTAAACTGCCCAGGTCTTGCGTCAGCAGGCCCGACAGTTTCCGGTACCCTATAAAAAAGGCCAATAGCGCTAGCAAGGCAGAGATACTGACTATGCTGACAATCAGCATCAGCCCTGCGGGTGTACTGTCGATCGGCTGATAATGCAGCTCCCAGCTGGTGTTGGCTACTTTTACCGGCGCATCATTGCTCGGTTCCGAGCCGGCCGGTTCGCCGGCAGCGCCTAGTACCAGGTCGGCCTGTTTCAATTCAAGATGCCCGTCTTTTAGTTCCGCCGCCTGTACGGTTTTGCCGATAAACCCATAGTTCAAGCTGGCCAGGATAACGCCTACGGCTTGATTGTTTTGCATAATCCGGCGTGTTATTGCCAGATGCCGGTCCGGCCCGTTATCGCCTTGTATTGCCGGTAATTGGTTTTTGGTGAACGTTTCCCGCACCATGTCCAGGTCGGCATAACCCATTTTCGGTACGCTTTTATCATCAAGTTCGCTGACGCCGGGCAATAACAGCCTGACTTTCAGTACATCGGGCAAATGCTGTTCAAGTTTTGTTGCCACCGTGGTTAATTGGGCTGGATCGGCACTGGTAACTGCTGCCAGCACTTCGGGATCCTGCGCCATTTTTTCCAGCGTGGCAGCCAGCAGATTTACCTGTGCCGTTATGCCTAAGGCAACGCTTTTGGCAACGGCCGTTGCCGAATCCTGCTTTGCTTGCGCGATTTGCCCCGCACTGACCCAGTAAACGCCTGCGCCTGCGGCTAGAATCATTAAAACGGCAAATACTGACAGTAAAGAAAATAGTCGTACCATGGTTGATGCCTATACTAAAGAAAACAGCTTAATGACGACCCGTATGACCGAAGCCGCCGGAACCGCGCAAACTTTGATCGAACTCGTCGACTTGGTCGAATTTCACCTGCACCACCGGCACAAAAACCATTTGTGCGATGCGCTCGCCGATATTAATAGTGAAAGCGCTGTCGCCGCGATTCCAGCAGGACACGAAAACCTGTCCTTGATAATCCGAATCGATCAGCCCGACCAGGTTGCCCAACACGATACCGTGTTTATGACCCAGGCCGGACCTGGGCAATAAAACCGCGGCTAACTGATGATCGTCAATATGAATAGCAAGACCGGTTGGAATTAACACGGTTTCCCCCGGCTTTAATTCGACCGCCTCATCCAGGCAGGCGCGCAAATCCAAACCCGCCGAACCCGATGTCGCATATTCCGGCAGCGGAATGTCTTTGCCTAAACGGCCATCCAGAATCTTAAGCTGTATTCTTTTCATGTTTTTGTTGTTCCATTCTCTCTGCGATTAAGCCGATTAATTGTTCGGCTAGGTGATTTTTATCGGTCATTGCCAAGGTCTTTTGGCCGTTTTTCCAGAAAACCTGTAACGCATTTTGCTCGCTATCGAAGCCGCCCTGGTCGCGTCCAACCCAGTTTGCCGCAATCATATCCAGGTTTTTTCGCGTCAATTTGTCTTGGGCGTATTGTTCAAGATCATGCGTTTCTGCGGCAAAGCCGACCGTGAACGGACGCTTAGGCAACTGCGCAACTTCGGCCAGAATATCCCTGGTTTTTTGCAACGTTAAGGTTAGCGTGGTTTGGTCGGCCTGTTTTTTTATTTTCTGTTGTTCCATCAGCTGAGGGCTGTAATCTGCAACAGCCGCCGCGCCTATGTAAATATCATGCTCGTGGGCTCTACTAATAATCGCCTCATGCATTTGCGCCGCAGTCTCTACATTGACTATCACGGCATTGGCAGGCGAGGGAAGCGTAACCGGGCCGCTGACCAGCGTGACGTTGGCGCCCGCTTTTAATGCGGCATCGACAAGCGCGTAACCCATTTTTCCGGAGCTGCGATTGGTGATGTAGCGTACCGGGTCCAACGGTTCGCGGGTGGGGCCGGCGCTGATTAAAACTTTAAGTCCGCTTAAACATTGCGCCGCCGGTTCAGCCATTAAACGGTTGCAAATTTCCAAGGCTTCGGACATTCTGCCAAAACCGGTTTCACCGCAGGCCTGACCGCCCTGTCCGGGGCCGATCAGGGCGACGCCGTGGCTTTTGAGTTTTTGAATATTTTCCTGTGTGACCGGTTTATGCCACATGGCCTGATTCATGGCCGGGGCGATATAGACAGGGCAAGTTGCGGCCAGATAAAGTGTGGATAATAAATCGTCAGCCAAGCCGTGGCTGAGTTTGGCGATGGTATTGGCCGTTGCCGGCGCAATAATCAACGCATCGGCCCAACGCGCCAGACTGATATGGCCCATCGAGCGTTCTTCGTCGGCATCAAGCAATTCGCTATGTACCGGATTGCCGGAAAGGGCTTGAAAGGTCAGCGGGCTGACAAATTGCATGGCTGAGTGAGTCATCACCACGCGTACTTCAACGCCTTGTTTTCGCAGCAGCCTGACTAATTCAGCCGATTTGTAGGCGGCAATGCCGCCGCTGACGGCCAATAAAATATGTTTGTTAATAAGTAAACGCCTGGAAACTTGAACAAAACCGGTATTATGGCAAGTATAAAAAAATTCTTCTATGCTTAAATCTCAATCAGATAAGGGGAACTTATGTCCATTAAGGATTGGTCGGCACAAGATCGGCCCAGAGAAAAACTGTTGCATCGCGGCCCAAGCGCTTTAACCGATGCGGAACTGTTGGCGATTTTCCTGCGCACCGGTTCGCCCGGCAAATCGGCGGTTGATCTGGCGCGTGAGCTGTTGATCGACTTCGGTTCCCTGAACGCCTTATTAGGCGCCGACCAACAACGCTTTTGCCAGGGTAAAGGCTTGGGTGAGGCCACTTATGTCCAGCTCCAGGCTGTATTGGAAATGTCCCGGCGGCATTTTAAAGAAGCCCTGCAACGCGGCGATGCGCTGACCAGCCCGGAGATCACCCGTTTTTACCTCAGCGCGCAATTGCGCGGTTACAGTTATGAAGTGTTTGCCTGTCTATTTCTCGATAATCAGCACCGGGTCATACAACTGGACGAATTATTCAGGGGCACTATAGACGGCGCCAGCGTTTATCCCCGCGAAGTCGCCAAGCAGGCGCTACGCCATAATGCGGCGGCGGTCATCTTTGCCCATAATCATCCGTCCGGTATTTCCGAACCCAGCCTGGCCGATAAGCATATAACCGAGAAGCTTAAGCAGGCCCTGGCCTTGTTTGATATACGGGTACTCGATCATTTTATTATCGGCGACGGGCAGCCTTATTCCTTTGCCGAGCATGGGTTATTGTGAAACCGCGTTGCCGGTAAATAACCTGGAAACAGGCTTCATCCCAACCTGTGCCGCATTGCCGAATGAGGCAAAATAATGCCTCTTTTTTCAACAAAACAGTCAAAATGAGATTGTGCTAAACATCAGTAATAGTTAATGCATTGTTTCGTAATTAAATTCAATAAATGGCGCTTTTTATGCTTTAAAAATTACAAGTCCGGACAATTTATTTTTGAGGAAGGCTAGCCGATCCGGAAAAACATGAAGCCAAGACCTTCATGTTATTACAAATTATTAAGCAGATGGAGTTATTGAACGTTACGGACAGAGAGATTGAATTTTTAAAATGTCAGTCGATAATAATATTAAGGAATGTTGCTGACATGATGGGTTATTACAAGCACAAGTTTAATGAATTCGCTTTGAGGAGATCGTCATGAAAATCATAGCATGGATATTTGACATCATAGTTCGACTCACTTTAATGATAGTGCTGCTGTTTGATCGCAGGTCTTATTTACATTGTATTGACCTTGACAGCTAATTTATGAAGAGTGGAATTGTGGTTTTCGATTTTATTATGAATGTCGCCGCACCGGCCGTTGATTTGAGCCGGTGCGGCCGTGTTGATATGACTCAGTTAATTAGTTCAGTCCGGTAACGGTAAATTCGGATATTTTCCGACCAGTAATCGCCCGGTAACCCGGCTTTCTGTTTTAAATTCCGCAAAAATTGCTCAGGCTCCGGCAACACCTCCCATACCGACGGCAAAAAAGTTCCACAGCGCTGGCCCTCTTCTAAAATCAGGCCGTCAATATCAGGTTGTAATTGAGCTAGCAGATCCTGCTCGGAGTTAAACCATACCGGCTCGGCGGGTGTCAGAATGGATAAATGTATTTTCAAGTTTTCCAGTTCATAGGCTTCCAGCGGCGGAAAGCGCGGATCTCTAAACGCGGCGGAAAACGCATTTTCGGCAATATCTTTAGCCAAGGGCCTGACCGCTTTCAGCATACCAATGCAGCCGCGTAACGCGTCGGCGGAATGATTCGTCCGCAAAGTCACAAAAGTGGCGCGCGGCTCTATCAATTCTGCCGGATAGTTATCCAAGTCCGGTTGTATAGGGCAACCTGTTTGCAAACCATGTTGGATAGAGTCTTTCGCTAAATCCAATAATAATCGCCGATTTGTTTTATTCAATGACATAAGCACCGTAACCTACCACGCGGGATTTATCGCCGGCAGTATCGCCGGAGTTGCGCAGATCAATGGTTGTGACTGACAGCGACTTGTTTCGTGCCAGTTTTAACAGGCCGCTCAACGGTACTTTACCGCAAGCGGATTCGGAGGCGAGCTGCTCATATTGCAGCTGTTCTATGGCTTGACTGGTCGATTTATCCAACTGTTGAGCGGTCGCATAATCATGATAATGGCTCAAGTCGGAACTGATCACGATCAGCGTTTCCTCGCCGCCCCATAGCGCATCAAGCACTTGGCTGACTTGCTCCGGCGACGCCTCGCCGGCAACGATGGGCACGATTTTGAAGTTATCAAGCACTTCCTGTAAAAAAGGCAGATGCACTTCCAGACTGTGTTCGTAGGTGTGGGCCTGCTCGATATACTCGACAAAAGGCAGCTGGAGTATGGCCTGCACTGCCTCCTGATCTATCGGGACATTGCCTAAAGGCGTGGTGAATGTTTCCGACCTGCTCACGGCCAGTCCCCTGAAAGCGACACGGTGAGAAGGACCGATAAGCACCACGCGGGTGATCCGGTCATGGGCTTGTTTTAATCGTGCATAGGCGCTTGCTGCAATAGGGCCGGAATAAATATAGCCGGCGTGAGGTGCGATGATGGCTTTAGGGACTTTTTCAGCGCTTGCCGCATCAGTCAGGAATTGATCCAGCATTAGATGGAGTTGCTCCGGATTTGCAGGGTAAAAAGAACCTGCTACGGCGGGTTGTCTATTCATTAGCTTGTCCTGTTATAACTGCATGGATCAGGGTAGCCGTTGCCGGAAAATCCTGATAACGGTTCCGGTATGCCATTGCGCCAGATAGTAACACTTAACAATCGACCGTGAAAAGCGCTCTACAAGCGGGACAGGATCATAGAGTTAAAGCCTGCCGGCATCCATAAGTAACACTACTTAGGTATACGAAAGTCGTTTATTTTTTCTGATGAATAAGTCATGCTGAAAAATGAATATTTTTTGTAATCTGAACAAAAACAGGCCGTAATGCCCATAGCTCTTTTTTTGGCAAAATGGTTGAGTAATTTAGACAAGCTTTCAAGCATATTGTTGCTGTATGAGTTAAAGCGACAATCGATCAGCAAAACCGGGGAATCGTCATGACTGATTTTGTTACCAAAGATACCGTAAAAACCCGCTATTGGCACATTCTGGCGGATGGCCGCGTGCAATGCGACCTCTGCCCCAGATTTTGCAAACTTCATAAAGGCCAACGTGGCCTGTGCTTCGTCCGGCAGAATCTGGACGACCAAATTGTGATGACCAGTTACGGCCGCTCCAGCGGCTTTGTAATTGATCCGATCGAAAAGAAACCGCTGAACCATTTTCTACCGGGCACCTCGGTACTCTCTTTCGGCACCGCCGGGTGCAATCTGGCCTGCAACTTTTGCCAGAATTGGGACATCAGCAAATCGCGGGAAATGGATACCTTGATGAGCAAGGCGTCACCCGATGCAATTGCCCAGGCGGCGCAGAACAATGGCTGTCACAGCGTTGCTTATACTTATAACGATCCGGTGGTTTTCCATGAATATGCGATTGATACTGCTCAGGCCTGTCGGAGCTTGGGCATAAAATCGGTCGCGGTATCCGCCGGCTATGTCTGCGCGGAACCCAGAGTCGAGTTTTATCAATACATGGATGCGGCTAATATCGATTTAAAAGCGTTTACCGAAAAATTTTATTACAAAATTGCCGGCGGCCATCTGGAACCGGTCTTGGAAACCATTAAATACATCAAGCATGAAACATCGGTCTGGATGGAACTGACTACCCTGATTATTCCTGATGAAAATGATTCGGAAGCCGAGCTGGAAGCCATGACGCAATGGGTCGTAGAGAATCTGGGGCCCGATGTGCCGATGCATTTTACCGCGTTTCATCCTGACTGGAAGATGCGTAATAAGCCCTCTACACCGCTTTCTTCTTTATTGCTGGCGCGACAAATCGCTTTAAAAAACGGGATGCATTATGCCTATGTCGGCAATGTGCATGATAAATCCGAACAAAGCACTTACTGTCACAGTTGCAAAAAGTTACTGATAGGCCGCGATTGGCACGAATTGTCCGACTGGAACCTGGATGCGTCAGGAAATTGCCGTTTTTGCGGGGAACGTTGTGCGGGCGTTTTTAATCCAGAGCCGGGGAATTGGGGAGGAAAGCGAAGAGCGGTTGCTATGGAGGGATAGTTGGGTTGCAGAAAGATGTAACCCAACTTACCTGACTTTACTTAAAGCGAATCGCCGATATATTTTTTATAGAAAGGCCATGTCTTAACATGCAGATGTTTTCTGATCGGAGTTTTAATAACCGATACGCATAACGCAATAGAAAACAAACACCAAACCGCTGAATATTCGTTGGGATCGGTCGTGGTAATGTCCGAAATAAACGGCCCGATTAAATAATGAAAGCCGACAAAACGCCACGAGCCGTACATAAGCGGCAGGTAAAAAGCCACCAGGATATAAGTCAGCGCATGCAAGCCCCAGTTAAATCCGAACAGCCAGCCGACAGGATCTGACAACAGGCCGTTCAACGGCATTTGCCAGGCAATATGCCAAGAGCCGGAAGTCGAACAGACGCTCGGTCCGCAAAAGCCTTCTATGCCGATGTTGCAAGATCCAGCCCAGGCAAAAGGGTACATTTTGATCAGCATGGAGATGGTACCGATCGCGCAGATCGTATAGACAGTGGTTCGGATTTTTAGCTTGACGCTTTCCGGGATGAAATACATCGCGACCATGTTGACAAAAAACGGCTGGAACGAGACATGCAAATAGCCCAGCATCGTGAGTATCTGGTTACTCGGGTTGTCGCATAAATCGATATAGACATAAGTGACTGCCTGTAATAATTCCATTAAGGCAAAATAAGTTAGCGGAATCCAGAGCTCTTTCGATTCCCCTTGTTTAAGCGCAACATAAGCTGCGGTACTAAGACCTGCGACGGCTAAAACGCCTGACGCTTCACCACTCCAACACATAGAACTGACCTTTTTCTAATTATTAAATACTGTCTAGCTATGACCTTATCGGCAGAGCTGGCAGTAATGTTCTTATAAGCTATGCGGATGTCAGAGCGGTATATATCTATTGATCCTCAATAGGCAATATCGACAACTGACACAGCTATATTCTTGTTTTTTATAACCGGTTGGCAGGGTATGAGGTGATCTAACAAACGGTTGCAAACCCGCCCATTGTATTACAAATAGCGGGGAATTGAGAAAGGCTAATCCAATATGGAGAGGTAGTTTCAAGCGGTTAACTAAATGCCTCTATAACCGGAAGTAATCGGGTAACGCCGGTCGCGGCCGAACGCCCTGCCGGTAATCTTGATGCACGGCGGCGATTGCCGGCGTTTATATTCGTTGCGGTCTACCAGACTGATGGCCCTGGCTACGTCTTCGCGCCTGAAGCCGGCGGCAATGATTTGCTCGGCGGATTCATCCTTTTCGATATAACGCTCCAGTATCGGGTCCAGCACGTCGTAAGGCGGCAAGGAGTCCGCATCGACCTGATCGGGCGCCAACTCGGCAGAAGGCGGGCGGATAATGACCCGTTCCGGTATCACTTGGGATAGCGAGTTACGATAACGCGCCAACCGGTAAACCAGCATCTTGGGCACGTCCTTGATCGGGGCAAAACCGCCGGACATATCGCCGTATAGGGTCGCGTAACCAACGCTCATTTCACTCTTGTTGCCGGTGGTCAACAGCAGCTTGCCCAGCTTGTTCGACAGCGCCATTAGCACCACGCCGCGGCAACGCGCCTGAATGTTTTCCTCGGTAGCGTCTTTAGCGGTACCGGCGAAAATATCGGCCAACATACCGGTGAACGCATTAACGGCGGGTTCTATCGGGATAATATGATGCTTGACGCCCAAGGCTTCCGCTTCCAACACGGCATCTTCATTACTCATGTCTTGGGTATAGCGTGACGGCAGCAGTACGGCTTCGACTTTGTCGGCGCCTAGTGCATCAACAGCCAGAGCCAGAACCAGCGCCGAATCGATGCCGCCGGACAAGCCTAAAATCGCGCCTTGAAAACCGTTTTTGCGTACATAGTCTTTGATGCCCAGCACCAGGGCTTGATATTCGCTGGAGACCTCATTGTAGGACGGCGCACAGGCCGTTTTTACCGGTCTGTTGCCGTCGAATTCGACGACACTGATTTGTTCTTTAAACTCCGCAGCACGGAAAACGACTTCGCCGTCTGCGTCTACAACAAAAGACGCGCCGTCGAAAATCAATTCATCCTGTCCGCCCACTTGATTGACATAGACCAACGGAATCTGCGCGGTTTTAACTTGGCTGCAAATAACGGCTTCGCGCTGGTGGGTTTTTCCGGAATTAAACGGTGAGGCGTTAATGGTCAGCAGTAATTCCGCTCCGGCTTGTTTATTGTCATCAATAATGCCGAGCTTCCAGACATCTTCACAAATGGTCAAGCCTATAAACGTGCCGTTGAACTCAAACACGCAGGGCTGGGTACCGGCGATAAAATAACGCTGCTCATCAAAGACGCCGTAATTGGGTAACGCCCGTTTGCGATAACAAGCCACTATCGCGCCCTGATGCAATACTGCCGCGCTGTTGTAAAGCTTATCGCCATCGCGTTCGGGAAAGCCGACGACCATTGCAATACCGGCGACGCGGTCGGCCAGCTGGTAAAGCGCATTATTGGCGGCGGTAATAAAGTCGTCGCGTAATAACAGGTCTTCGGCAGGGTAGCCGGTCAGGGTCAGTTCAGGAAAAACGATTATCTCCGCGCCTAGTTCATCACGGGCATGAATGGCGGCTTGAGCGATGTTGTCGACATTGGCGGCGATGTTGCCGACCAGGAAATTGGTTTGGGCTAGGGCTATTTTTAGGGTCATGTAGAGGATGGTATAAATTTAAAGACGCTATAGAAAAAATATCGGGTTATAGCCTATAAGTCTTCCAGCAAATTAACAAATGGATAATGGTTTTTCCAGTGGAAGCAGCTAGCATCGGCGCTAATCATCTGCGCCTCATAAATGTTTTTTATAGTCCACAGACAGTGCGCCGTCACCTTCCATGCAGCCAAGAATTCCATGCTTTTCCATGATTTTCAGTATCTTCGATCCTTCTGTTTCATGGGGTACGATAGTTTCATCGACTGTTTTCGCCAAAATTTCTGCGGCGACTTCGGTTAGCGGTTTATTCAAGCGTTGCTGTAATATCATTAAGCGTTCTGAATGGATTTCGTCTAATTCAACTTCGATATGCATGGTAGTTCTCCTGCTGGAACTAATCCGAAAATGAAAACAGCAGTTGTCCGGTTCGAACTTCCCAGCTTCTAAGATGGTTATAAAGCATTGTCGCAGCAAAATCTTCTTTGCGATAAGCGATACGTAAAGCTATACCAATATCCGTATCTCTAATGCCTTTAGTATTACTTACTGATTTATTGGCTGCTGTTACATGGTGTGCGAATGCTTTTTCAACATCATGACCATTGCACAAGTTGTAATGATCGGAGATGCCGGCAATTTTCAGGTCAATTTCATCCAGTTGAATGGAGCGCCTTTTTGTCGGCGACCGGTTTTCAATATCTTGGATACATTTGGTTTTATTAAGCATCAAATTTATTGCATCGTAGAAACTATCTAAGCGAATGCCTTTAAAATTTAACTCTAGGTTTTCAGCGTTGTTGAGCCATCGGATGCCGCTTAAAAACACCAAAGATGCTAAGAGTTCATGACGAAACTTTTTAAAATCGACGCGCTTGAGTGGAAGATGTTCAGCCACAATGGATTCAAAAGCCGTATCACAAGACAACAGCATCATTTCCCCATCATGAGTGTCGGTTAAGAACAGACAATCTATCGTTTCTTGTTGTTCATCCAAATGCAAAAAATCCGCGTCGCGAATTCCAATAACTTTATCGGTTTCTCGGGTGAGTATTAACAGGGCGTTGCGCAAATGTTCAATCCCTTTGGTTTTACCTGGGACTATTTCAACTTTTGTGTTATTGCCGTCGATTAATTTTGCATAGAGTTTTTGGTCGGTTATGCCTTCGACTAAAACCCAGAGATAGTTCTTCCCTATCGGATGTCTACGCGCTTGGCGAATTTCACCTATCGTGTCATTTTCATCTAGATGTTGCTGCATCGCGTAATACCTCCAAATCAACAGTCAAATCCCAGTGATTGTTAATGATCTGCGGGGAATGTGTAGCAACAACTATGCTTATCTTTTGTAGGTCTATGATTTTGAATAAATCATCGAGAAATTGTTTTTGCCAAACTACGTGTAGTGACAGCTCCGGCTCATCAATTAAGACCAGTGTTCCGGCCTTGACTTTGAACAACAGCTCATAAAGCAATACGACTTCTTGCTGTTCACCTGAAGATAACTCACCTAAGGCTAAAGGTTTGCCTTGATCGGTGCTGAATTTAAAACCATCTTTTTTGGAAATATCAATACGTTTAAAAGTAAAACGGCGTTCATTTAATATTTCAGTGAAAGTTTTTAGCTTGTCAAGAAGCTCGGAAAATACCGCAAGTTTCTTTTCAGCATCATTAATATAAACGTAAAGTGCCTTCGCATTTTCTTTTTTATAAGTTGGATGGCTGTCTTCTTTGATGTCTGATAACCCATATTCACTCAAAGCTTTTTGTATTTCCTTAACTTTATCGAAGCGCTGATTGAACTCTTCTTCGGAAATATCTAGTTGCTGATCGAAAAGTCGGCGTGGAAAACTACTATCAAGCTCTTGAGTGATTTGTGATGATTTGGCTAAGGTCTCTTTAATGTTTTCACGAAGTTCTTTGGCATATTCTTCGATGGTGTTGCTAAACGCACTAACGCCTTTGTCTCGGTGTGATTCAAAAAGACTTATTTGTCTTTGTCTTGGTCCTATTCTAGTATCAGGTACAGGGCGTAATAACCGCTGTTCGCGAATAAAATACACGGACGGAATTTTAGGAAGTTTAGGAAATTTGCTTGTTTGAAACTCATCCATAAGCTCTGGAAATTCGAAACTTATTTTTTGTAATAAACTATCAGTATTGTAAATTTCATCGGTACGCATATCCATCCAGTTATTTTCATCAATCTGACGAAAAAAAGGTAAATGTCTCAATGTCTTGTCTAGCGACTTATGATTCCAACGAACAAGTTTTGATTTATCCGTAGTAATCAAAATTTCGTTATTCCCTTGTTTATCCAACGTAATTGTATTGCCATTAGATAATCTCAAAGTAATCTTCTTAAACAACAAGCGAATAAAAAAGAAACCATTTTGCAATGCCAATGCGTCTAGTATTTTCAATACCGTGGTTTTACCGTAACCATTCGGCCCAGTTAAAATGGTTATGCCTTCTTCTTTAAACTCAATGTCGTAATCGAAAATATCAAATAACTTTTCGATCCTTATGCTGGTCAACATAGCGGTTCCTGTATCAATTTAAGTGCCATTATCCAATTAAACGGCTATTTTGTCGGGCTAGCTGCAAAAAGTTGCCCCGACATATTTTATTTTGAACTCTATAAACACCCTTTCATCGCCACGCCAATATCCGTTGGCGAACTTACCACCTCAATCCCCGCCGCCTTAAGCGCGGCAACTTTACCTTCCGCCGTGCCTTTACCGCCGGTCACAATCGCGCCGGCATGGCCCATGCGTTTTCCGGGAGGTGCAGTTTGCCCTGCAATATAAGCAACCACAGGTTTAGTGACATGCGCTTTGATATATTCGGCAGCCTCTTCCTCTTCGCCGCCGCCGATTTCGCCGACCATCACGATGCCTTTGGTTTGCTCATCGGCCTGAAAACGGCTCAGCACGTCGACGAAGTTCATGCCGTGTATCGGGTCGCCGCCGATGCCGACGCAGGTGCTTTGGCCCAAGCCTTGCGCGGTGGTCTGATGCACCGATTCATAAGTCAAAGTGCCGGAGCGCGAGACGATGCCGATCGAGCCGGGCAGATGGATATGACCGGGCATGATGCCGATTTTGCATGCGCCGGGAGTGATCACGCCGGGGCAGTTCGGGCCGATCAACAATGCACCGGTACCTTCCATCGCGGCCTTAACGCGCAGCATTTGCAATATCGGTATGCCTTCGGTAATGCAGACGATCAGTTTAATCCCGGCATCAACCGCTTCCAAAATCGCGTCGGCGGCGAAAAAAGGCGGTACGTAAATCACGCTGGCGGTGGCGCCGGTGTCGTCCACTGCGTCCTGCACGGTATTAAACACAGGCAAACCCAAATGCGTTTCGCTGCCGCGATCAGGCGTAACGCCACCGACTAGCTTTGTGCCGTAATCCAACGCTTGTTGTGAATGAAAAGTGCCTTGTTTGCCGGTAAAGCCTTGGCAAATCACTTTGGTGTCTTTGTCGATTAAAATGCTCATGCGGCCTCCGCCAATGCTACGACTTGTTCTGCGGCGTGCGCCAAATCATCGGCCGCATAAAGATTGAGTCCGGTGTCGCTCAGCAAGGCTCTGCCTTGCTCGGCATTGGTGCCTTCAAGGCGCACCACCACGGGTACTGCGACGTGAACTTGTTCGACGGCGGCTAAAATACCCGCCGCGATAATGTCGCACTGCACGATGCCGCCGAAAATATTCACCAACACCGCTTTGACGCTATGATCCGACAGGATCAGCTTGAATGCCTCGCAGACTTTTTCAACACTGGTGCCGCCGCCGACATCGAGAAAATTGGCCGGTTGTCCGCCTTTGAGTTTGACCAAATCCATCGTTGCCATCGCAAGCCCCGCACCGTTGACCATGCAGCCGATATTGCCTTCCAAGGTGATGTAGTTCAGTCCGAATTGCTGGGCTTTGTTTTCTTTTTCGTCTTCCTGGTCGGCGTCTTTCATCGCCTTTATGTCGGGATGCGCCTCTACCGCGTTATCGTCGAAATTGATCTTGGCATCCAGCGCGATCAGTTCGCCGCTGTCGGTTTCTATCAAGGGATTAATTTCAATTTGGCTGGCGTCCTTGGCTAAAAACAGGTCGTACAAGCCTTGCATGATTTTGCCCAAGGCTTTGATCTGCGCTCCCTTGAGGCCCAACGCGTAGGCGACTTTCCGGCATTGATAGCCCTGAAGACCGGCAGCCGGGTGAACCGGAACCGAGATAATCTGTTCCGGCGTTTCGTGGGCGACGGTCTCGATGTCCATGCCGCCCGCTGCCGAAGCGATAAAAATAATGCGCTGGCTGGCCCGGTCAACCAATACGCTCAGGTATAGCTCGCGCTTGATCGGATAGGTTTTTTCTATCAGCACCGAGTTAATCGGCAAACCTTCTGTCCCGGTCTGGTTGGTCACCAGCCGCTTTCCGAGCATTTCCTTGGTAAATGCAGCCACTTCAGCCGGACTTTTCGCCAGCTTGACACCGCCGACTTTGCCCCGGCCGCCGGCATGAACCTGCGCTTTAACCACCCAACCGTCACCGCCCAGTTCTTCGGCAATCTGTTCGGCTCTTTCCGGCGTGGTCGCTTGCTTGCCGTCAGGCACCGGTATCGCGTAACTCAAAAACAACTGTTTAGCCTGATACTCATGAATATTCATTTATGACTCCTTGATTGACCGGTAAGGTTCGGCGGTATTTTTCACACAGATGACAACTAAATGCTACGATTAAGGACGTTGTCGAACATTTTAACGAAGTCCCTGCAAAACGCTATTTAAAAACAAACATGCCGCCAAATACCGCTGAGACCATCTTTCCCTGTCCCTTCTCCAAAGGTTACGGTATTCCTGCCCGGCAAGCCTGGTTATTGCTGAAAGTTTTTTTAGGCTACCGCCTTATCTTGGCCGGCCTATTTGTCGCTTTGTTTTACAGTTACACGGACTCGTCATTACTCGGCGCTTACGACAGCAAATTATTCACTTACAGCAGCCAAAGCTACTTGATACTGTCAATCCTATCCGGTATCTGTGTGGCTTGGCGACTAACAAGCTATACCACCCAAGCACAACTGCTGATTTTTACCGACATACTGATCCTGACCTTGATCATGCATGCTTCAGGCGGCATTGACAGCGGCATGGGGGCTTTACTCGCCGTATCCATCGCTGCTGGCGGATTATTAATCGGCGGCCGTTGCGCGATGTTATTCGCAGCGCTGGCCAGTTTATCCGTATTAACCGAACAGGTGGTTGCCGATTATTCGCACAGTTTCGACTCGATTTCTTACGGCAATGCCGGAATGTTGGGCGCTTCGTTTTTTACCATTGCTTTGTTGTCCTATGTCCTTGCAAAACGTAGCGAGCAAATATCGGAGCTTGCCGACCAGCAGCAACAAACCATCACTAAACTGGAAGATCTCAACAAGTACATTATCCAGCATCTGCAATCGGGCATTATTATCGCCAACAAGCAGCAGGCCATCCAGATGGCCAATGAGTCCGCGTTACGGCTGGCGAATTTAGCGATACTGCCGGACAAACTTGGCGATATTTCAGAGCATTTATCGTTGGCGTTTCAAACCTGGTTAGCCGATCCCGAACAAAATTTTGCGCTGCTGCAATTGCCGAATCAATCTGAAATTCATAGCCGGTTTATGCCTTTGCCGACAGGTAACGATTTTTTCTACATGATTATTCTTGAAGATATTGCCTTGTATAATCAACAAGTGCAGCAAAGCAAGCTGGCTTCGCTAGGCCGGCTTACCGCCAGCATTGCCCACGAAATACGTAATCCGTTAGGCGCTATCAGTCATGCAGGACAATTACTCTCGGAAAATCCGCTGTTATCTATCCAGGATCAGCGGCTGACGGAAATCATCCGGACTCACACAGTTCGGGTCAATCATATTATTGAAGATATTTTGCAGCTTTCCAGAAGAACCGATTCAAGACGGGAAAAAATCCGCCTAGACTCATGGTTGGATAATTACCTGAAAAATTTTATATTTGAACACTCGGCTAATATTGATGCCTTTAAGCTCTCATATCAGGCTGAACCTTTATGTGCGCTTATGGATTCAGGGCATTTGAGGCAGATTATGGACAACCTGTGCCGGAATGCCCTGAAATACGGCAAGCCTGAGGCCGGGCCAATAGTCTTGCGCGTTTTTGCGATACGGCAGGCGCCCTGCATCGAAGTCATCGATAACGGTTCCGGCATCAGCCGTAAACTCCAGCTTCACCTGTTCGAACCTTTTTTTACCACATCGTCCAGCGGTACAGGGCTAGGGCTTTATATTTCAAGAGAATTGGCCGAATTAAACCAGGCGAAATTGAGCTATTATTTAACCGCCGATAATCGAAGCTGTTTCCGGCTCTGCCTGTTAAATGCAGAACAGACTATAATTGATATATGAATAAGACACTGGCACTCATTGTAGACGACGAACCCGATATCCGTGAGCTATTGGAAATCACTCTTAACAGGATGGATATCGAGACCTGCGGCGCTGAAAATGTTGCCCGCGCCAAGACATTATTACAGCAAAAGTCCTTCGACCTTTGCCTGACCGACATGAAGCTCCCTGACGGCAACGGCCTGGAGCTGGTTGATTTTATCCAAAAACTGCCTGTTCCGATGCCGGTTGCGGTGATTACCGCGCACGGCAACATGGAGTCGGCTATTCTGGCGATGAAAAAAGGCGCTTTCGATTTTGTTTCCAAGCCGGTTGATTTATCGGCGCTTAGACTGCTTGTTAATAACGCGTTAAAGCTTTCCGGTCCAGCGTCCGGCAAGGAAAGGCGAATCCGCCATTCGCTGCTGGGCGAGTCGTTAATCATGCAGGGAATTCGGGCAAAAATAGATAAACTGGCCCGTAGCCAGGCGCCGGTTTATATCAGCGGCGAATCGGGCTCAGGCAAAGAGCTGGTGGCAAGGTTGATTCATCAGCAAAGCTCCCGCAGCGACCATGCTTTTGTTGCGATTAACTGCGGAGCCATTCCGCACGAGTTGATGGAAAGCGAGTTTTTCGGTCATAAAAAAGGCAGTTTTACCGGGGCTGTCAGCGACAAAAAAGGCTTTTTCCAGGCGGCGGAAGGCGGCACTTTATTTCTTGATGAAGTTGCCGATTTGCCCTTGTCTTTGCAAGTCAAATTGCTGCGCGCGATACAGGAAAAGAAAATTCGCCCGGTCGGCGATCAGCAGGAAATCCCGGTCGATATCCGCTTGCTCAGCGCCACCCATCGAAATCTTAACGATATGGTTCAGGACGGTAGTTTCAGGCAGGATTTATATTACCGTATCAACGTGATCGACCTTCATGTGCCGCCCTTACGCGAACGGCCCGGCGACATACCCCTTCTGGTCGATCATATATTGACCAAGCTGACCGGCGCCAATAAACAGGACCAGCCGGCCTTATCGCCATCGGCATTAACGGCATTGCGGCACTATCATTTTCCGGGCAATGTCCGTGAGCTTGAAAATATCCTGGAAAGGGCTCTTGCGCTGTATGACGGCAACACCATAGAGAGCGATGATTTGAATCTGCCGAAAGACGTCTATCACGAAGCTAAGCCGGAGGATTTCGATTCGGCCGCGGGGTCGCTGGAGGAGCATCTGGAAAAAATTGAAAGAAAAGCGATTACTCTGGCGTTGGAAGACAATAAATGGAATAAAACGGCTACTGCAAAGCAGTTGGGCTTATCTTTCAGGTCGTTACGTTATCGCTTGAAACAGCTTGATATGGATAATTAATCGATATATACGCACATGATAAAAAAGCATCGTCCACGAAAGGCACGAAAAAGCGTTAAAGAGGGGCGACCTAAATAACTGTTCCTGGCATCCATGCAGTCGAACCGGTCTCCCCTTTAATGTGTGCTACCTAAGCCTTATATTTATCCATGGCTTCCAGTTTCTTTATCGCTTCTTTTATTTTCGCGTCAATCTCGGCATTCACCTCATTACCTGCATAGACTTTATCGAGCAAACCTTCCTCGACCAATGCCTCTTTTACCCAGCGCTTAGTGAATCGGTAGTTGGTATACCTGATGAGGACATCGCCTGTTTTCGGGTCTTTTAAACCGGTGCTTTTTGTTGCGGTAACCGCGGTCTTTTTAGCGGTTGCCGGTTTCTTGGCTGGAGTTGCCTTGGCGGTTGTTGCAGGTTTAGCCTCCACCTTAGGTGCGGCCGCTTTAGCCGGCGCGGGTTTGGGCGATGCTGCTTTGCTTGGCGCCGCTTTTGGCGCGGCAGTTTTAGTTGCAGCCGGTTTTTCTTCGGCTACGGCAACTTGTGGTTTCGGTTGTTCGGCGACTGCTGCCTGTGGTTCAGGTTTTGCCGCTGGTGCTTTGGATTTAGCAGTTGTTCTTTGTTCGCCAATGATTGCATAAACAACATAGGCAACAAAAATAGTAGTTAATATAAACAACCCTTCAGTCATAATGGCTCTCCACCTCTTTAGTTAATTTTTTCTTATTGCTTTGAAATTAAGCGCCACTAGTTGTAGGCGAGCTTCACGCTTCTTATCTACAAAACCGCACCGCTAAGTCGGAATATAACAGAAGCCAGTGTGCAGGGAAAACTCTAATTCGAAAAAACCGCAAACTTGTCCGATACTTAGCGCTAAAAATTGGCGATTACCAGCATATCTGTCTTTTTGCTAGTTTGGGTAAATCGTCACGCAAGCCCATCGCGTAACGGTTAAAGTAAGCTTTGACCGGCGCCAAATTATTAACCATGTTCATTCCCGCCGAGCGCAAACCGGCCAAGGGCTGCGCGCTCACGCTATAGGTCTTGTTGAGCACATCCATGCTCGACATCATCACTAGGTTGTCGCCTTTGCGCCAGCGCTCATAACGGCGCAGGAAGCGTGAGCTGGACAGAGGCCTTTTTTGCTGTTTGGTTTGGATGATCAGTTCTGCAATGGCTGCGGCATCCAACAGTCCGGCATTGACGCCTTGTCCGGCCAAAGGATGCATTGCATGAGCGGCATCGCCGCATAGGGCAAAACGCTGACCGGTATAACTGTTGGCGTATTGAAAGCGTAAAGGAAAGGCGGCGCGAGGGCCGACGTCCAGCATCCTGCCCAGAATACCTCCAGAGGCTTGCTCCAGGACTTGCAGGAAGTCCTGATCGGCAAGCGCCAGATATTTTTTTGACGTTTCCGAACTCAAGGTCCAGACAATCGAGCATTGCCCGTTTTTCAGCGGCAGAAAAGCCAAAGGCCCTTCATCCAGGAAGCGTTGCCATGCAGTGAACTGATGACTGTTTTCAGTGCTTACCGTAGCGACCAAGCCATCCTGATGATATTCCCAGCCTGTCACTTCAATACCGGCCATCTTTCTCAACACGGAATCGCGGCCATCGGCGGCAATCACCAAATCGGCTTCCAGGATTCGGCCGTCTTCCAATCGTAGCTGTCGGCCGTTTTCGTTAAGCTGCATATCGACAACTTTTGCCGGGGTGATGCAAGTAACAGAGGGCAGGCTATCCAGCATATCCCAAAGGGCGGCAACGGTAACCCGGTTTTCGACCAAATGGCCCAGTTCGGGGAAGTCGGTGTCGGCACAATCAAAATGCAATTCCCCGTCAGCGCGGGCATCCCATACCCGCATGTCCCGGTAAGCGCAAACGCCGCGCTGCTCCATGCCCGGCCAGGCACCGAGCATTTCCAGTATATTCCGGGAGGCTTGGGTCAAGGCGGAGACGCGAATATCAATAGGTTCCGGCGGCCACTGCCGTTCCGGGTTAAACTGCTCCAATAAGGCAACTTTGATGCCGCCATGCGCCAAGGCGCAAGCTGTTGCCGCACCGACCATGCCGCCGCCGCCGACGATTACTTCATAATGTTCAGTCATTACCTTAGCCTCTGTTACCCAGCCTGGGCAAGCGTCCGGCCAAGCCCATCGCGTGACGCGTCAACAATGTCTTTGCCGCAGGAATATGATCCAGTATCGCCAGGCCTACATTTCTGGCGGCCGCCAATGCCAACCAGTCATTGGAGAAAATCCGCACCACGTTATTGGTGAAGCCGATAGTCCGGTCATGGTCTTTCTGCCTGGATTGCGCGTAAGCCGTTAAAAAATCGGCGGCGCCAATATCCTGGCCTGCCCGATGCCGGTTGACGATCATTTCGGCCAGTTGCACAACATCGCGAAGGCCTAAGTTAAACCCTTGTCCGGCGACCGGATGCAACTGATGTACCGCATTGCCGATAACCACGGTGCGATCTGCGGTCATTTTTTCGGCGCGTATCAGCGATAACGGAAATGCCCGTCGCGGCGCAACCAAACTAAGCTTGCCCAATTTATAACCGAAACATTGTTGAAGCTCGGCCAGAAAGTCCGTTTCGCTGCCGGACATCAGCGCATCGGCATCTTCAGTGCTGCGCGTCCAAACCACTGCGCAATGATCGGTATCGACAGGCAACAAGGCCAGCGGCCCGGAAGCGGTAAAGCGCTCGAAGGCGACATTTTTATGGGGCAGGGATGCTTTAACCGTAGTGACCAGCCCTGTTTGCCTATACTCGGTAATATGTTGGGCTATTTCCAGCAGGTTGCGAACCGATGAGTTGCCGCCGTCCGCGCCCACCAACAGTTTGGCCGAGACGTTTAACGACTCATCGCCGCGTTTCAGGCTGACATTGACGCTATTGTTGCCGGCCATCAAGCCGACCAGGCGCGCGGGGCAGATCAGCTCTATGTTGGCCTCGGCAACCAGCTTGGCAACATGCGTTTCAATGTCGCGCGCGGTAATAACATAGCCGAGTGCTTCCACATTTTCTTTTTGCGCCGAGAGCCTGACTTTGCCGAAATGGCCTTGATCGGAAATGTGGATGTTTTTGATTGCGGTGGCGGCTTGATCGATACCTTGCCAGATACCCAACGCTTCAAGCATTTTTACGGTGCCGGCGGCCAATGCTAACGCCCTGTCGCCTGCCGGAGAGTCATGCAATTGTTCGCGGGTGTTGGCTTCGATTATTGCAATCTTCAGGCCGGTGTCTTTTAGCGCCAGAGCCAGACAGTTGCCTGCGAGACCGCCGCCGACAATCAATAAGTCATAATCATGTTGCATCAGGGTGCCTGCATTATGCTTTCAATTTCGGCAATGGTTTTGGGTACGCCGTTGGTCAAAACTTCGTGTCCCTCGGCAGTTACCAGTACATCGTCTTCAATGCGTATGCCTATGCCGCGCCATTGCTCGTCAACGGTCAGGCAATCCTCCGGGATATACAAACCCGGTTCTATAGTCAGCACCATGCCGGGTTCCAGCAAGCGCCATTCTTTATCCAGTTTATAGTCGCCGACATCATGTACATCCATGCCTAACCAATGACCGATCCGGTGCATGTAAAACTGTTTATATTTTTCATCCTTAATCAGCTTCGCTACCTTGCCTTTAAGCAGCCCCAGCGATACCAGTCCTTTGGTCAGCACTTCAACCGACGCATCATGCGCCAGATGCCACGGTAAGCCGGGCTGGATTTGGGCCATCGCCGCAGCTTGGGCGTCTAAAACCAATTGATAAAGTTGTTTTTGCGCTTCGCTAAAACGTCCGGAAACCGGGAAGGTGCGGGTAATATCGGCGGCATAATGGTCGCATTCCGCACCGGCATCGATCAGTAACAAGTCGCCGCTTTTTAACTTGTCGGCATTTTCGGTGTAATGCAGTACGCAGGCATTTTTACCGCCGGCGACAATCGAAGGGTAAGCCACCGCGCGTAAGCCGTCCTGGATAAAGTTATAGATAATTTCCGCTTCTATTTGGTATTCATACAGTCCGGGTTTGCATTTTTGCATGGCTTTAACATGGGCGTTGGCCGATACTTCAGCCGCGCGGCGCATCAGCTTGAGCTCTTCAGTGCTCTTGAACAGGCGCATTTCATGCAGGATATGTTCCAGCGAAACCAGCTCGCCCGGCGCGGTAACGCCGCTTCTGGATTGGCTGCGGATATGGTTTATCCAGAGCAATAAGTTGTGGTCGAGATCGGAATCCCGACCTATCGGATAATAGACTTTGCCTTTGTCTTCCAGCATGCCCGGCAAAATGTCATCCAGGTCGTCAATCGGGAAAGAATCGTCAGCTTTATAATGTTTGGTCGCGCCTTCAAGGCCGGCGTGCGCACCTTCCCATAAAGCCTTTTTCTCATCGAACTCGCGGCAAAATAAAATGTATTCGCCCTGCTTTCGCCCTGGAATAAAAACGGCCAAAGAATCCGGCTCATTAAAGCCGGTCAAATAATAAAAGTCGCTATCCTGACGGAACGGATAATTCACATCGCGGTTGCGCGCCCGCACTGCCGCACTGCCTATCAGCGCAATATTGCCGATGCCGATCTGCTGCATTAATTGCTTACGGCGTTTTTTAAATTCACTTTGTTTCATGTTTTCTCAGGTAAAGGTTAAAGGGCAAAAGATTAAAGGCTCAGTGCCTTTCGTCTTTTGCCTTGTGTCTTTCGTCTTCTTTATTCAATTCGCTCCGCAGTAATAAAACAGCCGATCTCATGTATTCGGTAATTTCGATAAAGTCGCTCTCATCTTCCTCGCCTTCGGCATCGGTATCCAGCTTGGTGAGTTCGACGATGTCTTTCAGGATTTCGGTTGCTTCCTTGGAATAGTCGGGGGCGGTGTCAGCAAAACTAACACCTAATAGAAAACCTTGGCACCAGTCGGTTAGGGCCTCAACCTGTTCACTGAGCAAGGCGTCATCGTCCGGCAAAAACAAGTCAAACTCGAAGTCGTCGCTCGCTAATAAGCTTCGTGTTTCCTCAAATAAACGCACTAACACCGCCTGGTTTTCATCTGCCACCGGTGCGGCATGCCGAAACAGTTCGCTTAACCATTCGGCACTTTGAGCCTGTTCATTGACGCACAACATGCCCGTCGCCATACCGTGAGCTTGCGCCGCCGACAGTTCGGCATCGCTTTGTATAACTATTGTATTAATTACTTCGTAAGTCATAAATTCCACATAATAATTTCACTATCGCGGACTAAAAATATCGCTTATGCTACCATGATCATTAACGTGGATAATATTTGTTAATCTTGAATTGTCCGGTAAATATGCAATATTTTGCGTATCTCCTTGCAACAACCCAGTATCACCATGACACAATCAAATCAATCTTTAGAGTTAAAAGACCTCGAAGACAAGCTGGATCGGCTTATCGAGCAGTATACGCATGTAAAAAATGAAAACAGTTCGCTGAAAACCAAGCAGGATTCATTGGTTCGGGAAAAAGCCAAGCTGTTGGAAAAAACCACTCTGGCCAGAACCCGGGTTGAAGCGATGATTACTCGCCTGAAAGCGATGGAGAACGGTTCATGAACAAGAAACCCCAGCCTGTATCCCTAATGATCATGGGCAAAGAATACAAAATTGCCTGTATGCCGGACGAGCAAAGCGACCTGATCCAGTCGGCTCAACAACTTGATGCGCAAATGCGCCAAATGAGGGATTCCGGTAAAGTGGCCGGCGCTGACAGGATTGCAGTAATGGCGGCGCTTAATCTGGCTCATGAATTACAAATGATGAAAAGCCAAAACGCAATGCTCAACCAGACCTTGAGCGAATGCCTGGCAAAAATGACCCACAAGATAGAAAACGTTTTAGAAAATCAGTAAACACGCTAAACTATTGTCCTGCATCTCCTGCAGCAGCCGAGAGTGTGCTGGGTGTTTCCTGAACCTGTTTTAACCCCGGGGGCAGATACCAGTACTGGTGTGCATGCCCGTTTTATACGGGAAGCCTGATTTACCGGCCATGTCCCCACTTGAACCTTCGGTTCAAGGACGAAAGCACATTACGGCGCAGGCGGGAGATGCACCACCTATCGCTTCCTATCAAAACACGATTCCCATGAATTACTGGCTAATGAAATCCGAACCCGACGCATTCGGGATTAATGATCTGTACAACAAGCCCAACCGGACCGAACATTGGGATGGCGTGCGTAATTACCAAGCCAGGAACATGATGCGGGATGAGATGAAGCTGGGCGACCTGGTTTTTTTCTATCATTCCAATTGCGAAATGCCGGGCATAGTCGGCATTATGGAAATCGTTAAAGAAGGCTACCCCGATTTTTCCGCTTTCGATCCGGACGACAAACATTTCGATCCCAAAAGCGACCCTGAGAATCCTCGCTGGATAATGGTCGACGTTAAATACGTTAGATCCCTGTCCCGAATCATTTCCCTTAAAGAATTAAAAGACCAGGAACAGCTGGCAGACCTGGCGCTGGTACGACGCGGCAATCGATTGTCGATCATGCCGGTGACTAAGGATCAGTGGGAATTTATTCTATTAATGGAGTAAAGACGGTACAAACGTTAGCCGGTCTAAACGGTTAAGGTCTGGCTAAATCGGCTTGCCTATGAAACAATCGTCGAGTTAACAAGACTTAATGAAGTAAAGTGACACCTGTTATTAAAGGAACAATTGTGAGAGACGTTTTAGTGATTCGATGTGCGCAACCGGAATTGCCCCTGTTGCCTGTTTGGCAACCGCTCCCTGCGTTGCCTCTCCTTTCTATTCTTGGATCCGTACCTCCAGCACTCATGCACTCGACATGCTTGGAGGCATTATGAGTAACAGTTACGCCATTATTCTTGCCGGTGGCAGCGGAAGCCGCCTGTGGCCGCTTTCCCGTACATTGCGGCCAAAGCAATTGCTTCCGCTCGGCGGCGAACAAACCTTGCTGCAACAAACAGCATGTCGATTGCTTAAACATGTGGATATCGGATGTTTGTTGACGGTGACACATCAGGATCACAAGTTTGAGGTAAAAGGCCAGTTGGGCGAAATTGACGCCCAGCTTCCTGCATCGGTATTGGCTGAACCTTGCGCGCGTAATACCCTGCCCGCGATTGCGTGGGCGGTTTGGGAAATATTCAAGCAGGATCAGGAGGCGATGATCGGGGTTTTTCCTTCCGATCACGCAGTTGGCGATGAACAAAGCTTTCTTTCAGCCTGGCGCTCAGCCGAATTGGCGGCGGCGGAGGGTTATTTGGTCTTGCTTGGCATCACACCCACCGAACCGGCAACCGGTTACGGCTATATTCATCCGGGAGAGTCCTTAGGCCTTGAGGCTGCTGCTAACCCGATTTTGAATGTATCCCGTTTTGTTGAAAAACCGGTTTTGGAAAATGCAAAACTTTTTGTTGAAAGCGGCTACTTGTGGAACAGCGGCATGTTTGTATTTCGCGCCAACGATTTCATGCAGATGCTGGAGTTTCATCAGCCTGAAATTCATCGGGCAATGACCTTGATGTCAGGAACGGCCGATGTGGAAGCGTCTTATGACAAGCTGCCGAATTTGTCCATTGATTACGGTTTGGCGGAAAAAGCCAAAAAAGTGGCGGTGGTGCCTGTTGCTATGGATTGGAGCGATCTTGGCAGCTGGGAGTCTATCTATCAGCACCGGGACAAAGATGAGGCGGGAAATATCGCCCAAGGCGACGTCCTGTCACTGGATACGCAAGACAGCCTGTTATGGAGTTCCAATGGCCTTTTGGCTACGTTGGGCGTACGGAATCTTGCCGTGATTCAGACGGCCGATGCCACGCTGATTTGCGACCGCAGCCGCTCGGAAGATATTAAACAACTGGTTGCACAGGTACAAAAAACGCATCCGCACCTGATTGAAACGCATTTGACCGTACATCGCCCATGGGGAATTTATACGGTTTTGGAAGAGGGGCCCAATTTCAAGATCAAATGCATTGTCGTCAATCCAGGCGCCAAGCTCTCCATGCAAATGCATAAACATCGCTCCGAGCATTGGGTTGTGGTGTCCGGTATGGCTAAAATTACCAATGGCACGCAGGAAATCCAATTGGAGTCCAACCAGTCAACTTATATTCCCAAAACCCATCGGCATCGATTGGAAAACCCCGGTAATCTTCCATTGCAAATTATCGAAGTGCAATGCGGCGAGTATGTAGGGGAAGACGATATTGTGCGTTTCGATGATACTTATGATCGAACATAATCCAATTAAATAGCGTTGAGTATCAGGCAGAATGATGCCGATAGCGAGGCTATACCAACCTGAACAGGGCGCACCCATGCCTGAACGATACTGAAGCCTAGCATTTTTTGAGCGCGGGAAATCCTTGATCATATTCTTGGTTGTTGCAAAGGTCGGCGGTATTCATGCCAACAATACACAGGCTCAACGCCTCGTTTTTGCCCGTTTTGCATCTATCCGTGATTGTCCGCAATCGGTCAAAGGAGAATATTTGCTCACAGGTTCGCTTGATTCAATGACCCCCAGCTATGCTCACCAATTTGTATGGCTATAGATATCTACTATCAAAAGCCGATCTTTGTATATAAACGATCTGGCGCATACATTGGTATCTCTAGCATCGTTAGATGATGAACGATATAATATCCGGTCGACTCATCCTGTGTCCATTGATCAATGTGGGCGGCAAAGTTCTAGCTTCAGGGCCTTGGAGGAAATATGCGGCGCAGAGCGAGTTGCAATGGCCGTTTTATGCAAGACGCCTCTACACCTGATGACATATCCGATAAGGTATTATGGATATGACCAAAATTAGAGAATTGCTGTAGAAGGCAAGCACCTGTCTAAAAGAGAAATTAATTTGATTTATAAAGCATTCAGAGACAATCAGGCATGAAAGCGATTATTCTTGCCGGCGGTCTAGGCTCACGGATTAGTGAAGAGACATCGATTCGGCCGAAGCCCATGGTTGAGATTGGTGGCAAGCCGATACTCTGGCATATCATGAAAACCTATTCAGCGCACGGCATACATGACTTTGTTATTTGCTGCGGCTATAAAGGCTATGTAATTAAGGAATATTTTGCCAACTATTTTTTGCACATGTCCGATGTGACATTCGATATGCAAAGCAACAAAATGGAAGTGCATCAACGCAATGCTGAGCCATGGCGGGTAACGCTGGTCGATACCGGGGAAGAAACCATGACCGGGGGACGTATTAAGCGTGTTGCCGACTATGTAAAAGGTGAAGTTTTTTGTTGCACCTATGGCGACGGCATTGGCGATGTGAATATTACCGCGTTGATTGAATTTCATAAACAACACGGCAAATCGGCTACATTGACTGCAATGCAACCGCCCGGACGTTTTGGCGCGCTTAACTTGGACGGCAGCAGCGTCATTGGCTTTCAGGAAAAACCGCAGGGCGACGGCAATTGGGTTAACGGTGGATTTTTTGTACTCTCGCCTGAAGTTCTTGATTACATTGAAGACGACCATACGGTTTGGGAGCGCGAACCGATGGAGAAGCTTGCCCAAGACGGGCAAATGTCTGCTTATTTCCATTCCGGCTTTTGGCAGCCGATGGATACCTTGCGCGATAAAACTTATCTTGAAGCGTTATGGGCAGGCGGAAAAGCGCCGTGGAAAATATGGTAGAACCCTCTTTCTGGGCCGGTAAAGTAGTGTTGCTAACCGGTCATACCGGCTTCAAAGGCAGCTGGCTGTCCTTGTGGCTGCAAGCCATGGGTGCAAAAGTAATCGGCTATGCGTTGCCGGCGCCGACCAATCCCAGTTTATTCGGTGCGGCCAATATTGCCGAAGGCATGATTAGCATCGAGTCGGATATACGCGATTTTGCGGCGCTTGCAGCCGTGTTTGCAAAATACCAACCCGAGATCGTCATTCATATGGCGGCGCAACCTTTAGTGCGCTATTCCTACGCCAACCCGATAGAAACCTATTCCACCAATGTGATGGGCACCGTGCATTTACTGGAAGCGGCACGACTGACGAGTAGCGTACGGGCCATCGTCAACGTCACCAGCGACAAATGCTATGAAAATCGCGAATGGGCATGGGGCTACCGGGAGAATGAGCCGATGGGCGGCTACGATCCTTACAGTAACAGCAAAGGCTGCGCTGAGCTGGTAGCATCCGCCTATCGAAGTTCTTATTTCAACCCCGGCAATTTTACCGATCATGGCGTGGCTTTAGCTTCGGCCAGGGCGGGTAATGTGATCGGCGGCGGCGATTGGGCTGGAGACCGGCTTATTCCCGACATCATGCGTGCTATTACACAAGGCGAGCCGGTGCATATTCGCAATCCGCACGCGATCCGTCCGTGGCAACATGTACTGGAGCCGCTGTCCGGTTATTTATTGCTGGCGCAAAAACTTTATCAACAGGGCGCTGCCTATGCTGAGAGCTGGAATTTCGGTCCGAGCGACGAAGATGCAAAGCCCGTGCAATGGATCGTGGAGCGGCTGACTAAAGCTTGGGACGAGAGGGCAATATGGGTGCTGGATGACGGCGAGCATCCGCACGAGGCGCATTATCTGAAACTGGATTGTTCCAAAGCTAAGGCCCGTCTGAATTGGCAGCCGAGATGGTGTCTCGAAGACGCATTGGCTGCGATTATTGAGTGGCATCGGGCCTATAGGGACGGGAAAGACATGCATGAACTGACATTGCGTCAGATTCGGGCATACGACAATGGTTTTAAAAAACAATAAGCGGGAATTTGAAGTGGGCAAGGCAGAGTTGAAACAGCAGATATTCGATCTGGTTGAACGTTACAGTGAGTTGCATTTCGCGGAGCAGTCATTTGAGGCCGGCGCCAGTGTGATCCCACCCTCCGGCAAAGTGCTTGGCGCAAGCGAGCTGATCAACATGGTCGATGCTTCCCTGGACGGCTGGCTCACCACCGGACGCTTTAACAAAGCATTTGAACAGCGTTTTGCCGAGTTTGTCGGCGTGCCTTACGCATTGACCACCACATCGGGATCGGCGGCCAACCTGCTGGCGTTTACCGCGCTGACGTCGGACAAACTGGGCGAACGCGCATTAAAACCGGGTGATGAAGTGATTACGGTTGCGGCCGGGTTTCCGACCACCGTCAATCCGATTTTGCAGAACGGCATGGTGCCGGTGTTCGTTGATGTCGATATTCCGACCTATAATATCGATCCGGAAAAAATTGCCGCGGCGGTCAGCGACCGTACCCGCGCAATCATGATTGCACACACCTTGGGCAATCCGTATGACCTTGATGCGGTGATGGCCATCGCGCAAAAACATAATTTGTGGGTGATTGAGGATTGTTGCGACGCGCTAGGCTCACTATATAAAGGCCGGCATGTCGGCACTTTCGGCCATATCGCCACCTGTAGTTTTTATCCGGCCCACCACATCACCATGGGCGAAGGCGGCATCGTTTTCACCCAAGACCGTAAACTGAAAAAAATCATCGAATCGTTCCGCGATTGGGGCCGGGATTGCTACTGCGCGCCCGGTTGCGACGACACCTGCCGCAAACGTTTCGGTTGGCAGCTCGGCACCCTGCCCAAGGGCTACGATCACAAATACACCTACTCGCATTTGGGCTACAACCTGAACATCAGCGATATGCAAGCCGCTTGCGCGTTGGCGCAAATGGACCGCTTGCCGGACTTTATCGCCGCACGCAAACGCAACTTCGCGTTCCTTAAAACGCGGCTGAAATCCTGCGAACAGCTGCTGATTCTGCCTGAGGCGACCGCGGATAGCGATCCATCCTGGTTCGGCTTTCCGATTACTATCAGGGAGTCGGCCGCTATTGAGCGGGTCGAATTGTTAAAATATCTCGATCAATACAAAATCGGCACGCGCCTGTTGTTTGCCGGCAACCTGACCCGCCAGCCGTATTTTAAAGATAGAATCTATCGCGTCAGCGGCGAGCTGACCCGCACCGACGACATCATGAATAACACTTTCTGGATTGGCGTTTACCCCGGCTTGAATGAGCAGATGCTGGATTTCGTCGCCGGGAAAATCGAAGCGTTTTTGGGAGTGAATTCATAATATTCGGGATTTGCCTTGAAAGCTTCTGACGCGCTCGCCAAATTCCTGATAGCTCATCGAGTTCAAACTTGTTTCGAACTCGTCGGCGGCATGATCACCCATCTTTTGGACAGCTTTGCCGAATCCGGGCAATTCAACATCGTCTCGATGCATCATGAGCAATCGGCGGCGTTCGCAGCAGAAGGCGTAGCGAGACATAGCAAAGGAAAAACGCTGGCGTTGGCGATGGGAACCAGCGGCCCCGGCGCAACCAATCTGCTGACCGGTATCGGTAGTTGCTGGTTCGATTCAGTGCCTTGCTTATTCATCACCGGCCAAGTTAACACCCATGAGCTTAAGGGCGACCAGGCGATCAGGCAACAGGGCTTTCAAGAGCTGGATATTGTCGAAGTGGCTCGGTCATTGACCAAATACGCGGTGCGCGTGGATAACCCCGAAGATTTGCTGTCGCAGTTGCATAAAGCCTTATCGCTAGCGCTGAGCGGACGCCAAGGCCCGGTATTGCTGGATATTCCGAACAATGTCCAACGCGTCGAAATTCCTGAGGCGTTGGTTGAGAGTTGGCTGAATGTTCCGCTGGACATCAACGCCGGGCCGGAAATAGGCTTGAATGAGCTGGAGAGCCTGGATGCACTGTGTAAAGAGGCGCAACGCCCGCTGATTTGTATCGGCGGCGGCGCACGTTGGGCCGACTCGATGGAAGCTTGGCTGTCGGCGGCAGATGCTAATGGCATTCCGTATGTATCGACGCTGATGGGGCATGAGCGGGTGGCCGCAAGCAACAATTACTTCAATATGATCGGCAGTTACGGCAATCGCGAAGCCAATTGGGCGGTGCAGAATTGCGATTTGCTGATCGTCGTCGGTGCGCGGCTCGACGTCCGGCAAACCGGTGCCGACGTGGCCGATTTTGCCCGCAAAGCGCGAATCGTCCAAGTCGACATTGATCCCGCGCAATTGAATAACCGCGTTCAGGCCGACCTGAATATCTGTGCAACGGCGGAAAGCTTTTTTAAAGCATTCCCGCTCCGGGCGAACGTGTTTCCAAGTTTGGATAGGAATTGGTTGGCCGAACTGTCAAAACAACGCGACCTGGCTCAGTTGAATGAATATGCCGACTGGGCAATCAGTCCTAGTGAAGTGTTTAAAAAACTGAACCATATTTTGGCCCGGTATCCGGTCGATTATGTTTGCGATGTCGGCAACCACCAGATGTGGGCCGCGCAAAGCCTGCGCCTGACTCCGAACCAGGCCGTTCATTACAGCGGCGGCATGGGCGCTATGGGGTTTGCTCTGCCCGCCGCATTGGGTATAGCCATTCAGGCTAAACATAAAGTGATCGTGATTACCGGCGACGGCAGCCTGCAAATCAACATCCAGGAGCTGGACACGCTGAAGCGCCTGAACTTGGACCTGACGATTATCGTCATGAACAACGCCGTGTTAGGCATGGTCAAGAATTTCCAGGATATGTATTTCGACGGCCGCAACCAGTCAACGCAAAAAGGCTACAGCAGCCCTTCATTCGCTGATATTGCGACAGCCTACGGCATCGAAGCCCACCGCGTCGCCAACGCGGCCGATGCGGAGCGCGCTCTGAACCTGATAATCGAGCGAAAAGGTCCGCTGTTGATCGAGATTATGATGGATGGAGCGACAGAATGCCGGCCACGCTTGGCTTTTGGCTCGAAACTGGATGAGCAGTTTCCGCCGTTGAATGCTTAATCGGAATCGGGAGCAATGATGAAGATTGCCATTCTTGGCGCAACCAGCCAGATTGCCAGGGACTTGATCGTTTCTTTTTCCGTGGACTGGGACAAACAGCTGCATTTATTTGCGCGCCGCCCGGATGAAGTGGCGAAGTGGTTGGAGTCTGTAGGCCTGCCAAGCCGCTATCCGGTATATGATTTCTCCGTGTTTGCCAATTGTGAATTCGATGCCGTCATAAATTTCGTCGGTGTCGGCAACCCGGTGCAAGCGCTGGCAATGGGCAATGCCATTTTTGATGTGACCTTGCGTTTCGATCAGCTGGTGCTGGATTATTTACAAAGTCATCCAGGCTGCCGCTACCTGTTTTTGAGCAGCGGCGCGGCCTATGGCTCAAGCTTTAACGAACCGGTGACCCGGAACACGCCTGCGCTTGTGGCAATCAACGAGCTGGCGCCACAGGCATGGTATGGCGTCGCCAAGCTGCATGCGGAATGCAGGCATCGCGCTCATCCTGAACTCGCTATTATCGATATACGCGTGTTTAATTATTTCAGTCATAGACAAGACCTTTCGGCGCGTTTTCTGATTACTGATATGCTGCGTGCGGTTCGTGACAAGACAGTATTAAAAACTTCAGCAGATTACATCGTGAGGGATTTTTTACATCCATCCGATTTTTACAAATTGGTTAGTGCGCTGTTTTCGGCGCCCGCCACCAACGCGGCTGTCGATTGTTATAGTCGGGCTCCGGTTGATAAGCCGAAGCTATTGGCCGCCATGCAGGAAAAATTCGGGCTGCGTTATGAAGTCGTGGAAGCCGCCGGTGTTAATGTAACGGGCAACAAACCGTATTATTACTCACTGAATACACATGCCGGAGATTTTGGCTATCAACCCGGATTGACTTCGCTTGAAGGCGTGTTAAAGGAGTCCGGGAAAATTCTGTCATCATTGATGCCGGAGCGCATCAAAAAAAATCATAACTCATTATGAAAAAAAGAATATTGCTGACAGGGGCGACAGGTTTTTTAGGAAGCCATTTGGCTAAAGCATTATTGATTGCCGGCTATGAATTAGTGGCTCTAAAAAGGAAATCATCCACATTACGAGGGATGCAGTCCATCGTCTCCGATATTGCTTTTTTTGATATTGAAGAACTCGATTTTGCTCAACTTTTTCGCGATTGCGGAAAAATAGACATCATCATACATACGGCTACTTGTTATGGCCGGAACAACGAATCGGTGAGCGAGGTTTTTACCGCCAATACTGAATTTCCGTTGCGTTTGCTTGAGGCGGGAAATCAGGCCGGAGTCGAGATGTTTTTTAATACCGATACGATTCTCGATAAATACCTGAACTTATATTCCCTTTCAAAAAATCAGCTTCTCCAATGGGGAAAGTTTTTTTCAATGCATCGGAAGATACGTTTCGGAAATATCAGGCTTGAGCATTTTTATGGGCCATGCGACGATCCAAGTAAATTTTCAGCTTACATTATCAATAGTTGTCTTAACAATGTGCCGGAAATAAAGCTAACCCAAGGCGAGCAGAAGCGGGATTTTATTTATATTGATGATGTCGTGTCCGCGTACGTGGTTTTATTAGAAAACATGGATAAGTTTAACGGTTCCTTTGTGGAGTTCGATGTGGGAAGCGGGCATTCGGTTTCGATCAGGGAGTTTGCCGAGACTGTGCATCGCCTTACGGCTTCCAAGACGCATCTGGCCTTTGGCGCGCTGCCTTATCGAGAAGGGGAAGTGATGCATTCGGAGGCCGACATATCCGATTTAGTCGCGCTAGGCTGGCAGTGCCGGTTTGATCTTGAGACAGGATTAAAGCACGTTGTAGAACAAGAAAGAGGACAATTATGAAATTGCTTATTACGGGCGGATGCGGCTTTTTAGGAAGCAACTTGGCATCGGATGCGATGATGCGAGGGGATGAGCTGGTCGTATTCGATAATTTGTATCGAAACGGTTCACGTGAAAATTTGGGCTGGTTGCAAGGTCAGGGGAAATTCACCTTTGAGCATGGCGATATTCGTAACCAAAACGATATTACCCGTATCATTCAGTCATTCAAGCCTGACGCCATTTTTCATCTTGCCGGGCAAGTCGCTATGACAACGTCGATTGCCAATCCCCGCATGGATTTTGAAGTGAATGTCATGGGAACGCATAACCTGCTGGAGGCGGTTCGGCAATACGCACCGGATGCTATCGTAGTGTATTCCTCTACCAATAAAGTTTATGGCGATTTGGAGCAATACACTTACAGTGAAACTAACACACGGTACCGGTGCAATGAACATCCCAATGGTTTCAATGAACAAACCCAGCTCGACTTCCACTCTCCGTACGGATGTTCCAAAGGTTCGGCGGATCAGTACATGTTGGATTACGCTCGCATCTTCGGACTTAAAACTGTCGTGTTTCGTCATTCTTCCATGTATGGCGGGCGGCAGTTTGCGACTTACGATCAAGGCTGGGTTGGCTGGTTCTGCCAGAAGGCTATAGAAACCAAAAATACGGCACTCAGCGAGCCATTCACTATTTCAGGCTCAGGTAAGCAAGTGCGGGACGTACTTCATGCGGACGACATGAAGCAACTGTATCGGGCCGCCCTAACAAACATTGAACAAGCTAAAGGCCAGGCTTTTAACATCGGTGGCGGTATTGAAAACAGTTTGTCTTTGCTGGAACTATTTACCCTGCTGGAAAAAATAGCCCATATAAAATTGAACTACACCGCGTTACCTGTGAGAGAAAGCGATCAGCGCGTGTTCGTTGCCGATCTGACTAAAGCCAAACGCATGCTTAATTGGCAACCGATGGTTTCCGCACAAGATGGCGTGGCGCGTATGGTTGACTGGGTAAGTCAAACGCAATGAGTGAAGCGGTTTCTAAAGAGCGAACCCGTAACTATGTACGTCAAATAAAGGGGGCTGTTGTCTATAAGGCCGTGGGAATGGCGGCGTCATTTCTTGCGATTCCCTTGATGATTCGTTATTTAGGGCAGGAGCGGTTTGGTGTGTGGGCAACACTCCTATCGGTTATGTCGTGGATCGTGTTTTTTGATCTGGGCATCGGCAACGGCATGCGCAACAAAGTTGCGGAAGCTTTGGCGAAAAATGAAAGCAAGGAAGCGGCCAACTATATTGCTTCCGGTTATAGCTTGATCGGCCTTATTGCATTTGTTTTATGGATAATTATTATTGGATTATCTTTTATCATCCCTTGGCAAACAGTTTTTAATACGCAAGTAATAGCTGAAGCAACCCTCAGGTTAACCGTTCAAACGGCAACTTTTTTTATCGTTTTGAACTTCTGGATAGGCTTAGTTGGTGCGCTGCTTGGTGCGGTGCAGAAAACTTCCCTGTCTGCTTTGGGGCAGTTAATTTCCAATGCGTTGGCCTTGTTTTCGGTTCTTATACTGATTAAATTCACCGATGCCTCCATAATCTATTTAGCTGTGGTATATGGCGCCTCTTTAACGATTGCAAACATAATACTGAGTTTGTGGTTCTGCCGAAAATATCCGGAATTACGCCCTCGGCCCTATCTGGATAAACAACATGTAAGTCCATTGCTGTCTATAGGGTTGCAATTTTTTACCATTCAGCTTGCCGTTCTGGTCATATTTACTACGGACAAAATACTAATCACACAGCTCTTCGGTCCGCAGTACGTGACTCAGTATGAGGTCGTATTCAAGCTCTTTAGTATAATTACCTTTATACATGCACTTATTTCGGCGCCGCTCTGGTCGGCTTATACCGATGCTTACCACAGAAGCGACTTTATCTGGATTAAAGACATGTTGCGCAAGCAGATGATGATATTTGGAATTACGTTGCTGATGATCGGCGCAATGGTGATGTTGGCAAAGCCAATTATTGCAGTGTGGATAGGCAAAGAGCTGGAGGTGCCGTTGCCGATAGTCCTTGCAATGGGATTGTTTGTGACGATTTCCACATGGAATAACGTCTATGCCATGTTGGTTAACGGAGTCGGTAAAATAAAACCGCAGCTCTACACGGCAAGTATCGCCATGTTACTCAACATTCCCTTAGCCCTGCTTTTTACCAAGCAATTTGGCTTCGGTTTAAGCGGCGTTGTATTGGCGACATGCGTGAGCTTACTGTTTTCCGCAGTGGTTCTTCCTGTCCAAGTTCATCTAATGGTTAGTAAGGGGATAAAAGGTCAACAATGAGCGAAATTCGAACCCAGTCTCCTAAGGTCAGCATTCTTATTCCTGTTTATAACCGTGAAACTCTTATCGGCGAATGCGTCCAGTCGGCGTTAGATCAAACATTTACCGATTTTGAAATTATTATTGCTGACAATGCGAGTACTGACGGAACATGGGAAGTCTGCCGGCAATATGCGGCAAAGGATAAACGGATCAGGTTATTTCGTAACGATACTAATATCGGTCCGGTTCGTAATTGGCTAAGATGTGTTAGCGAAGCTCGCGGGGAGTTCGGGAAAATATTATTTAGTGACGATTTGATGTTGCCGAAATTTCTTGAACATACGCTTCCGTATCTTGAAGATGCGGAGGTTGCTTTTGTTTCGACTGCGGCGATTATTGGCGAAAGCCCTGACGAAGGTATTGTGCAATATGCCAATTTGGGTGGGGAGCAACGATTATCTTGCGAACGTTATTTTGATTTGTTAATTAACGTTAGAGCGCCATATTCTCCTGGCGCGGGAATTTTTCGTATGTCGGACATTCGCGAAAATTTGCTGGATTCTATCCCCGTCAAAATCCGCCATGATTTTACTAAAAATGGTGCAGGGCCGGATGTGTTGTTGTATGCCTTAACATCAGTGCAATATAAGTATGTCGTACTACTCGCTGACCGGGATGTATTTTTTCGTATGCATGCCGGTTCAATTTCGATGCTTAATAGTGACAACGAGGTAGTCAAGGGATACCGTGCAGCCATGGCATGGTTTTGTAGAAAAAAATTAACTCGCCGTCATTGGGCAAGATATGTTGCACGGGCATGGTTGCTGGACATGGCGATTGAGCGCCAATTGTTATCGATGCGAAAGCATTGTGTTATGTATGAGGGAAATGGGACTTTCTCCGAAATCCTGGAAATATTTTGCTGTGCGTTGCGGGAGTTATGGGCTTATATGCTGAAAAAGTCGGTTGGGCGAATTCAATTGAACTAATGTGTGAAACAATGGAAATAGTAAAAAAAATAGCGCCCAGTCGAATATTCATTGATCCTTCATATCGAGTTTTCGATTCCGATGGTTTATTCGATCTGGCCAATCCCGTATTAAACCGGGACGATCAACTGCGGCCATTTCATCGGTTACGCGAACACATGGCGAGCAGAGGCATTATTGTGCATACGGCAGACTATTTATTTAAAGATAATGGTCAAGACGCACAACCAAGTGATTACTATTCTCTCGGGCTTCTTGATAACTTTGAGCGTGTGTTGTTTGAAGGGCATGCGCGGCCGGCTGCATTTGTCATTATGGAACCCCCGGTCGTCGCTCCATCCCTTTATGAGGCTCTGCCAAGATTAACAGCGGCGTTTGACAAGGTATATATACACAATGTCAACGGAGACGGGTATTCATTAGACGGTGTGGATGCGGCCAAGCTGCACAGGTTATATTATCCCATTCCCTATAACGATGTGCTGGAGCCCTATTGGGGAAATAGCGCAAGAATGAAACGCATGGTTGTTATTAATGGCAGCCACAATCCGCTCTCCAAGAATCGCGAGCAGTACAGCTTGCGCATAAACGCCATGGCCGAACTGTCGAAAATGGGGGTTATTGACTTGTATGGTATGGGATGGGACAGATGGTGGTCGCGCCAGGCTCTGTGGTTGCCCTATTGGCGAAATCGTCATGCACTTATGTCTATCTATAAGGGCAAGTGCGCGTCCAAATTTGAAGTGCTGCAAAATTATGAGTTTTGCTTGTGCTTTGAGAATATGCGTATGGATGGCTACATCACAGAAAAACTCTTCGATTGTTTATATGCGGGTACGATCCCGTTGTATATGGGAGCGCCTGATATTTTGAATGACATCCCGGAGGATGTGTTTGTGGATTGCCGGAAGTATTCGACATGGCAAGAAATGTGGGAGGACGTCTCCGCTATGTCCTCCGAAAGAATCAATGAAATGAAAATTGCGGGGCGCAGGTTTTTGGCGAGCGGCATGGCAAATAAATTTTATGATTCTATAAAACATATTTGCGAGTAACGCCACTTGTCTACACTTAACAATAACAAGGAAACGCCAAGAGAATTACCGCGGGTCTGCATTTGTATCCCAACCAACAATGTTGCAGGTACGGTGCGCGAGACGCTGGAATCCATTCTCGCACAAACTTACTCCAATTTGGTCGTGCATGTTTCGGACAATGCTTCCACGGATGATACGCTGAGCATCATCGAGTCGCTTGCGGACTCACGTGTCATTATCCATCGGCATGCCGAGAACATTGGCGCCGAGGGAAATTTCAATCGCTGCATTGAGTTGGCGGAAGGTGAATATACCGCGTTATTCCATGCCGACGACATATACGAGCCGGAGATGGTTGCCAAGCAGGTGGCTTTCTTGGAAGCTAACCCTGCGGCTGGGGCGGTGTTTACCGAAGCAAGTTTGATTGATGAAACAGGTAATAAAATTGGAGAGATTCGTTTGCCTAAAGACATCGCCACTCAATGCGGCCTTTATGATTTTAAGGTGATGATTAAAGCGGTATTACGGCATTCCAATTTTTTCATTTGTCCCAGTGTCATGGTTCGCACAAGCGTGTATCAACAAGAAATCAAGCATTGGCGAGGCGAGTTATTCAAGTCAAGCGCCGATCTTGATCTGTGGTTGCGCATTCTCCAACGGCATTTGATTGGTCATCTGTCGGAACCTTTGTTGCGTTACCGGATCAGCCGTAATCAATGGTCGGCGCAGGTTCGGTTAGGCACTGAGCGCGCGGATTTTTTTCTCGTTACCGACTATTATTTGGCGCAAGAACCCGTTCAGGCGCTGCTTGATGACAATGATTTGCGTAACTACAGATGGTTAGAGCGTAGGGACAGAGTTATGCGGGCAATTAATTTATACATCATGGATCATCCCCAGCAAGCCTCATCATTGTTGCATGATGTATATTCATGGAATGCGTTAGAAGGCGCTCTTAAAACTAAGCGGGGGGCTTTTGTCCTGCTTGCCGGAGCTTATATAAAATTACTGGTCTTTATCGGGCTACATAAAACGGGTAAAGCGTCGTTAACGCTTATGAAGCGACTTTGGCGCAAGTAAGATGGCGCTTGTCATTTCTTTGTAAATACGGATCTTCATTAAAAACGGAAAGGTTCTGAGTTAAATGTCTGGCCGATTATTTATTCATGCAACGAACATACATCAGGGTGGCGGACGGTCTTTGCTCAAGGCTTTGCTAAAAGCGCTCCCTGGCAAAGCAGGGTTTGTATTATCCTTGGATCAGCGGATGTGCATACCGGATATGGCGGATAACGTCCAAATCAAACGGGTAGAGCCGTCTGTTGCTCGACGATTAGATGCGGAGAGATGGCTTGCCCGGCATGTCGTTGCGGAAGATACTGTTTTGTGTTTCGGCAATCTTCCGCCATTATTCAAGTTGCGTGGACGAACAGTGGTCTTTGTGCAAAATCGCTACCTGATCGATGACGTCAAGCTGAATGGATTCCCGCTTAAAGTACGGTTGCGGCTTGCTATGGAACGGTTATGGTTAGCCAAAAGGATGTCCAATGCCAGTGAATTTGTCGTACAAACACCCTCAATGAAACGATTATTGGAGATAAAGACGCATGGACGAGTGCCGGTGCTAGTGCTTCCCTTTGTCGCGGAGCCAAATGGCTATGCAGGTAATGAATCGCAAGCGAACGTTCAAAAAGGAGATAACTGCGGCTCGGCAATTGCGTCTCCGGCATCCACGCCGTCGTTTGTGTATGTGGCGTCCGGCGAACCGCATAAGAACCATCGACGGCTAATTGAAGCTTGGCGCCTGCTGGCTGAAGAAGGGTTATTTCCCCGTTTATATTTGACTTTGGATGAGACTCGTTTTGCCGCGTTATACACAACGATGGCTGTACAGTGTCAACAGTACGGATTACAAGTAATAAATGCAGGCGAGTTGTCTCACAACGATGTGTTGGCGCTTTATAATAAAGCGGATGCCTTGATATATCCTTCAACCTTTGAATCGTTCGGTCTGCCCCTGATTGAGGCAAGTCAAGCCGGATTGCCGGTATTGGCGGCAGAACTGGATTATGTGCGTGATGTGCTCGACCCGGAGCAGACTTTCGATCCCGAATCACCGATATCCATCGCCAGGGCGGTAAAGCGTTTCATGGGCGTTGACGAGCAAAGTCTGCCGCTACTGGATGCCGGGGAGTTTCTGGCGCATTTCTTTGAGAAGGCAAAATAGCGTGCGTGTCTTAATCGTCAGTCAATATTTCTGGCCGGAAGGTTTTCAGATCAACGACGTTGCCAATACCTTACGCAGCAAAGGCGTCGAGGTCGAGGTGCTGACCGGCAAGCCGAACTATCCTGGCGGAAAAATATTTCAGGGATACCGCGCCTGGGGATTGCAGCGCGAGATCCGTCAAAACATAGCTATCAACCGTATTCCATTGCTGGCGCGAGGACACGGCAGATGGCGCTTGGCGCTGAATTATCTGTCTTTCATCGTGTCCGGGCTGTTGTTTGCGCCCTGGATGTTGCGCAAGAAAAAATTCGACGTGATTTTCATCTATGCGCCTTCGCCGATACTTCAGGCTATTCCGGCAATCTTCCTTGGCCGGCTGATCGGTTGTCCGGTGGTGTTGTGGGTGCAGGATTTATGGCCGGAGAGTCTGTCGGCGACGGGGTATGTGAAAAACCGCACGATACTCAAGTTGGTTGAGCTGGTGGTGCGTATGATCTATCGTCAGGTCGATTTGCTTTTGATTCAGTCAAAGGCATTTGAAGCGCCGGTTCGCGCTTTGGTATCGAAAACGCCGATCTTGTATTACCCCAACTCGGTGGATGACACGTTTGCGATGCCCGCCGCTGGCGAGACTCCCCCGGTTGCCGGTCTTGGCGAAGGCTTTTCGGTGATGTTCGCCGGCAATATCGGTGCGGCACAGGCTGTCGGCGTGATAGCCGAGGCGGCGGCCTTGTTGAGAGAATATAAAGATATTCATTTTGTGGTGCTGGGCGACGGCAGTTCTCGCGAATGGATATTGAAAGAGGTAGAGCGGCGGGAATTGACCAATCTTCATTTACCGGGAAGGTTTCCTGTGGAGACAATGCCGGCTTTCATGCAAAAAGCATCGGCATTGCTGGTGACTCTTGCCGATCAGCCGATTTTTGCGGTGACCGTACCGAACAAAGTGCAGGCGTATATGGCGGCAGGGAAACCGATTATCGCCTGTTTGAATGGCGAGGGCGCGCGGTTGGTTGTTGAAGCCGAAGCAGGATTGGCTACGCCGGCGGAAGACGCCAGGGCTTTGGCGGATACAATCCTGCATTTATATACGCTATCACCTGCTGAGCGTAAACAAATGGGCGAAAATGGACGCAGGTATTACCAGAAGCACTTTAATCACGAGCATTTGATCGGACAACTGATTGGGCACTTACGATCTGCATGTGATCGAAAAGAGAAACTTAAATGAAAATATTAATATTGGGCGCCAGCGGAATGCTCGGAAATGCAATGATCCGGGTATTAAGCGAGAAAAAGGACTGGCAGGTTTATGGAACAGTCCGCTCGGAAAGTGCGAGGCGGTTCTTTGTTGCCGATATCGCCGAGCGATTGCTCTCAGGCGTGGATGTTGAACAACATGACTCCCTGATTAAGACCTTTATCCGGGTTAGCCCCGATGTAGTGATTAACTGTGTGGGCTTGGTCAAACAATTAGCCGACGCAGACGATCCTTTACAGGCGATTCCGATCAATGCTTTATTACCCCACAGACTGGCCAGATTGTGCGAGTTATCGGGTGCGCGTCTGGTGCATATTAGTACTGATTGCGTCTTCGCTGGAAGCAAGGGCGATTATATTGAATCCGACCCATCCGATGCCGTGGATCTTTATGGCAGGTCGAAATTTCTGGGCGAAGTCGATTATCCGCATGCGATCACATTGCGCACTTCTATCATTGGGCACGAGTTGCAGGGCGCGCATGGATTGATTAACTGGTTTTTATCGCAGCAAGGGCGATGCAAAGGCTTTACGCGAGCAATATTTTCCGGATTGCCGACTGTCGCCATGGCAGAAATAATCCGTGAGTTGGTGATCCCGCGTGCTGATTTGTCCGGGGTATATCATGTTGCCGCACATCCTATTTCAAAGTATCATTTATTGGAGTTAGTGGCTGATGTATATGGCAAATCCATCGAAATTTCCCCAGATGACCGGCTCATTATCGATCGCTCGTTAAATTCGGATCGTTTCAGGCTGGCTACCGGTTATGTAGCTCCGGAATGGCCGGAACTTGTTCGCCGCATGCAGTCATTCGGCTGATGCTTGTTGTGAGTAAGTGTTTTTATTTACTACCGGCTTGTTTCTCATCTACTTCACTTAACAATAGGCAGGTTGTATGACTTCGTTTTCTCATAGCCAGATAGCACTCAAAGAAATAGCATTATCGTGCGCAAAAAAAATTACAGATGCCAGGAATGACATCGAATATTTTGACCAACCCTTTAAACATATTGTCATCGATAATTTCTTTCCTGAAGCGCTGGCTGACTTTTGCCTGTCGGAATTTCCCGAGTTAAATGATCCGAGTTGGGAGCATGCAAACGATAAAGACATTGAGGTTAAGTTTCGTAGCACTTGGAAATCGGAATTCGATATACCGGATGGCATTGTCGATGCCGTAAGAATCCTGAATTCTTCAATTATTCTGAGAGCTATAGGCGATAGAATTGCTATTCCTAAGTTGGTGCCGGATGCTTATTTCACTGGTGGCGGGCTTAATGTAACCATGCCGGGAGGGCTTCTTGATGTTCATGTCGATGGTAATTACCATGATGCGACAGGCCTGAATCGCCGGCTGAACGCACTCGTCTACCTGAACCGGGACTGGCAGCCCGAATGGGGTGGCGAATTTGGGGCGTATGACTCTACGGGGGAAACTTGTCTCAAGAAGATTGCTCCCTTATTCAATAGACTTGTTATTTTCGATTCACATGATTTTAGTTTCCATGGACTGCCGGACCCGATTACTTTTCCACCGGGAACGTCGCGAAAATCGATCCTTCTTTACTATTACACTCTTGAGTCGCGCCCGGAGTCCCAGATTGCAGTGAAAGATCCTCATAGTGCTTTATGGGTTAAACGAAATCTATTCGATAAACGAGGAAATAAAACTCGTGATTTCACCTAATTTCGCAATGCCGGAAAAGCAAGAAAACAGAACAATGTTCAAAGACAAAACACTTATGATTACCGGCGGCACGGGCTCTTTCGGGAACACTGTGCTTAAGCGTTTTCTTTCGACAGAAGTGCGGGAGATCCGCATTTTCAGCCGCGACGAAAAAAAGCAAGAAGAAATGCGCATCGCATTGAGCGATCCAAAGCTGAAGTTCTATATCGGCGATGTCCGTGATTATGAAAGCATTTATCAGGCTATGAAGGGCGTGGATTATGTCTTCCATGCGGCGGCTCTGAAACAGGTGCCTTCATGCGAGTTTTATCCGATGGAATCCGTACGTACGAACGTGCTCGGCTCTGAGAACGTAATGGAGGCTGCTATCGCGCGTGGGGTGTCGCGGGTGGTGATGCTGAGCACGGATAAAGCGGTGTACCCAATCAACGCGATGGGCATCTCAAAGGCGATGATGGAAAAATTCATGGTTGCCAAGGCCCGTATGCAGGATGAGGGGGAGACCGTGTTATGTGCGACACGTTATGGCAACGTAATGGCGTCGCGCGGTTCGGTCATTCCATTGTTCGTGTCGCAGCTTAAAGAGGGTAAACCGCTCACTATCACCGATCTGAACATGACGCGATTCCTAATGTCATTGGAAGAATCGGTGGACTTGGTGCTATACGCATTCCGGCATGGCAAACAGGGAGACATCTTTGTGCAGAAAGCGCCCGCATCTACGGTGGCCGACCTGACGCAGGCACTGAAGGAGTTGTTTGAAAAAGACAACCCGATAAGCATCATCGGTACCCGTCATGGTGAGAAGCTCTATGAGTCGTTGATCTCACGCGAGGAAATGGCTAAGGCGGAAGACCTTGGCGGCTATTACCGGATCCCGGCGGATAACCGTGATTTGAATTATGCGCAGTATTTTAGCGAGGGCGAAGAAAAGATTTCGCTGTTGGACGATTATACTTCCCATAACACGGAGCGCTTGAATGTCGAGCAAATCAAGGCGTTGTTGCTAAAGCTGGATTTCATTCAGGAAGAACTCCATGCTTAAAGTTATGACTATCGTCGGGACTCGTCCCGAGCTTATCAAGATGAGTCGCGTGATAGCGGCGCTTGACCGGAATATGCAGCACATTCTCGTGCATACCGGTCAAAATTACGACTACGAATTGAACCAAATTTTTTTTGACGACCTGGAAATCCGCAAACCCGATTATTTTTTGGAGGCGGTTGGCGATAATGCCGCTCAAACCATTGCCAAGGTTATTGAAAAGTCCGATGCCGTGATGGCGCAAGAGCAACCGGATGCCGTGCTATTGTATGGCGACACCAATTCATGCCTGGCGGTTATCGCGGCAAAACGCCGCAAAATTTCGGTATTCCATATGGAAGCCGGTAACAGGTGTTTCGACCAGCGTGTGCCGGAAGAACTAAACCGCAAAGTATTGGATCACTTGTCGGATATTAATCTGGTGCTGACCGAACACGCTCGCCGTTATTTGATTGCGGAAGGCATCAGGCCTGAAACCATCATCAAGACCGGTTCGCATATGCGCGAGGTGATGGATTATTACCTGCCGAAGATTTCGGCGTCGGATGTCGTTTCCCGCCTGTCTTTGCAGACTGGGAAGTTTTTCCTGGTTAGCGCGCATCGTGAGGAGAACATCGATTCGCCGGAAGCTCTACGGGATTTACTGGACACCTTGAACGCGGTTGCGGCGCAGTATAATTTTCCGATTCTGGTCTCTACCCATCCGAGAACCCGCAAGCGTTTGGAAGAGTTAGGTATTTCATCGCTAGATGAAAGAATTATTTTTGCCAAGCCGTTCGGTTTCTTCGATTACATCAAATTACAGATGGAGGCATTTTGCGTGCTTTCCGATAGCGGAACGATTACCGAAGAAACCTCTTTGCTTAATTTGTGTGCAATTACCCTTCGTAACGCGCACGAGCGCCCTGAAGGAATGGACGTCGGCACGTTGATTATGAGCGGCCTGAAAAAGGACCGGGTACTCGAAGCCATAGGGATTGTGTCCGCTCAATACCGAAAAAATACGCGCGCGGTTTTGCCGATTGCCGATTATGAGAATCCTCATGTTTCGACGCAGATCGTAAGGGTGGTGGCAAGTTACGTGGATTATATAAATAGGGTAGTGTGGTCAAAGCCTGATGCAAAATAATACCTGTGGTTGTTCTCCTTCGGTGCTGGTTACAGGGGCCAATGGTTTTGTCGGTAAAGCGCTTTGTGCCGAGTTGGTTCGGCAAGGGCAATCTATTCGTGAGGCGGTGCGTTCTGCAACAAGACAAACCGAAAATATTGAGACAGTGTCAGTCGGCGAGATAAACAGCGAAACGAATTGGACGAATGCATTAGCGGATATAAAAGTAGTCATTCATCTTGCTGCGCGTGCGCATGTAATGAAAGATAATGCGGCGGATCCACTGGATGCGTTTCGTAAGGTCAATGTAGACGGTACTTGGAATCTTGCCATGCAAGCCTACGATGCAGGCGTGCAGCGCTTCATTTATATCAGTTCAATCAAGGTAAATGGTGAATCCACTCCATTAGGACGGCCTTGTACTGCGGATGATCGGCCGGCGCCGATTGACCCTTACGGCATTTCCAAGCTGGAAGCGGAAGAAGCATTACGGCAATTGGCCGATGAAACCGGTATGGAAGTGGTGATTGTTCGTCCGCCCCTGGTTTATGGACCCGGTGTAAAAGCTAATTTTTACAGTATGATGCGCTGGCTGGAACGAGGTATCCCATTACCTTTGGGCGGGATCCATAATAAGCGCAGTTTGGTGGCGTTGGATAATTTGGTCGATTTGATCATAACTTGTATTGACCATCCGGCAGCAGCCAATCAAACGTTTTTGGCCGCGGACGGTGAAGATATGTCTACTAGCGAATTGCTACAACGCTTGGGTAACGCATTAGGTAAACCTGTCAAACTGTTCCCTATGCCTATCAGGATGTTAAAAATCGGTGCTATGTTGTTGGGTAAGCGTGATATGGCGCGGCGTTTGTGTAATTCGCTTCAAGTCGATATTAGTAAAGCGAGCGACCTGTTGGGCTGGCGGCCGCCGGTAAGTGTAGATGATGCGTTAAAGAAAACTGCCGCGGATTTTTTACAAAAATCGTAAGTTGTTAAGCTCCGTAATATTCAAGCTAAGTAATCTTGTTCCTTTACTTCGGCGCTTTTTGCCGGGAAAGGTTTTTTGGTACCCGTCCCCAGTAAATTCAAGAAAAAATAATCATTATTGCGAGTATTGGCTTCGGTCACTGCTCCTGTCTTCATGCGCTGTCAATTATTACAAGAGGTACAAATGATTTTTTGGTGGATTCTTTTGCTAACGACGGCAATGTCTTGGCTGCTCACCGGTTTTTTGCGCCGTTACGCATTGGCGAAGAACTTAATTGATGTGCCTAATGAGCGTAGTTCGCACTCGGTGCCAACGCCTCGGGGCGGCGGTGTTGCGATTGTGGCATCGTTTTTAACTGTTTTGCCCATTTTAACCGGTGTTGATCTTCTTTCTACTGCTCTATGTTTGGCCTTATGGGGCGCAGGGTGCGGCATTGCGATAATCGGTTTTCTGGACGATCATGGACATATTGCCGCGCGCTGGCGCTTATTGGTGCATTTTGGTTCTGCGGCTTGGGGGCTTTATTGGTTGGGCGGTTTTCCTCCGCTCACGGCTTTTGATTATTGGTTGGATTTAGGCTGGCTTGGTTATGTAGGTGCTGTAGTTTATATCGTTTGGTTGCTCAATCTGTACAATTTTATGGATGGTATTGACGGCCTTGCCGGCATTGAGGCAATTACAGTCTGTTGCGGCGGCGCTTTGATGACGTGGCTTGTTGCAGCGGATTCAACGGCTTGGATGTTGCCTGTTCTTTTGGCTACTGCCGTATCGGGATTTCTTATTTGGAATTTCCCGCCTGCTCGTATTTTTATGGGAGACGCCGGCAGCGGTTTTTTGGGTATTATGTTGGCGCTGTTTTCAGTGCAAGCGGCATGGATTGCACCCCGGTTATTGTGGGTGTGGTTGATTTTGCTGGCTGTATTCATCGTTGATGCAACCGTTACCTTGTGCCGCCGAGTCTTGCGCGGCGAGAAGTTTTACGAAGCGCACCATAGCCACGCCTATCAATATGCATCACGTATCATAGGTGCTCACCGGCCCGTTACTTTGGCAATAGGCGCTATTAATGTTTTTTGGCTGACGCCTGTTGCGGGCTTAGTGGCATTGGAGAAATTGGACGGTATTGTGGGGCTGCTGGCGGCGTATTTGCCGCTATTGTTGTTGGCATATCGTTATAAGGCCGGCGATCGTTTGGCTCAAACCAAGCATGCCGAGTGAGCTTATTGAATAAGGTATAATAAAGCCAATTGTTAATGAAAGTTGCTATACAAAAATAGGGATAATTGATGAGAGCGCGATTAGCGAGCTGGTTTATTGGTCTTACACGTCAGAAGAAAGCATTTATTTTAATAAGTGCCGATATTTTTTTTGCGGTGTTCGCTCTTTGGGCTGCTCTTTCTTTGCGCTGGGGCTGGCTGTATATCCCTAAAGGCAATGAGTGGTATTTGTTTGCTGCGGCCCCAGCCATCGCTGTGCCGATTTTTGTTAGGTTGGGTTTGTACCGTGCGATTATTCGTTACATCGAAGTCAGGGCATTGTGGGCCATTATTCAGGCGACTACGCTTTATGCACTGGTTTTTGCGTTTGTCCTGTATGAGTCTGGTATTAAAGGTGTTCCCCGGACGGTATTGCCGCTAAATTGGCTAAATATGATGTTATTGGTAGGCGGTAGCCGTTTTTTTGCGCGTTGGTGGCTGGGGGAGGTTTATTTAAACTTGGTAGGAGGCCGGGCGGTAAAAAACCACAGCAAAAAAAACGTGGTTATTTATGGCGCAGGAAATGCCGGCGCACAGCTGGCTTCTGCATTAGGCTATGGAAGCGAGTTCAAGCCGGTCGCTTTCATTGACGATGACGTATCGCTGCATAAACAAAAGGTCAATGGGCTCCGTATTTATCCGCTCAGTTCCCTGAGATTCTTAATAGAGAAATATCAAGTTTCAGACGTCCTGCTAGCTATGCCGTCGGCTAACCGGGCGCGTAAAAGTGAAATTATTCATTCGCTGGAACCTTTTGCCGTTCATGTGATGTCGATGCCCGGCTTGTCCGATATTGCCCAAGGCAGAGTCACTGTTGATGCGCTACAGGAGGTTGACATTGCCGATCTGTTGGGGCGTGATGCGGTGGTACCGGATCAATCGTTGCTTAATGCCAATATTGCCGGCAAAGTCGTGATGGTGACCGGCGCCGGAGGCTCTATCGGCGCAGAGCTTTGTCGGCAAATTATCCGGTTACGACCGAAGACATTGATTCTTTTTGAAATAAGCGAGTTTGCGCTTTATGCCATAGAAAAAGAGTTGCAGCATTTATTAACCAAACTTTGCGTTAATTCTCAACTGGTTAGCAGCATACGCGCCATTCCTGACGATATAAAAAATACCCAAGAAATAACGCTTATTCCCGTATTGGGCTCTGTCGTGAACGGCGGTCGCGTTGAAAAGGTATGCAAGACTTTCAAGGTGCAAACAATCTATCATGCGGCGGCTTACAAACATGTGCCGATGGTCGAAAGAAATCCGGGCGAAGCAGTTTGGAATAATATCTTCGGCACTTTTCATACGGCACAAGCCGCGATAAAGTCGGGAGTTGAAACCTTTGTGCTTATTTCAACAGATAAAGCGGTCAGGCCGACTAATACGATGGGCGCGACCAAGCGTTTTGCCGAACTGATTTTGCAGGCGCTCAGTTTAAATGCGGTTAATAGTTTTCACGATTGCATGAATGCAGGTGTAGCTGCCGAGACCCGTTTTACTATGGTGCGGTTTGGCAATGTATTGGGTTCTTCCGGTTCCGTGGTGCCGTTGTTTAAAGAGCAGATTGCAAGAGGCGGGCCGGTAACGGTTACCGATGAAAGAATCATCCGTTATTTCATGACCATTCCGGAAGCATCGCAGTTGGTTATTCAGGCTGGAGCCATGGGGCAGGGCGGCGATGTCTTTGTGTTGGATATGGGCAAACCTATTCGTATTGTCGATTTAGCCAAGAGAATGATCCATTTGAGCGGTCTGCAAATCAAGGATGCCGAGCATCCCGACGGCGATATCGAAATTAGTTTTACAGGTTTAAGGCCTGGAGAAAAACTCTATGAGGAACTTTTGATTGGCGATAATGTTTCAAAAACCGGCCATGCTAGAATTATGCGCGCGCAAGAGCAGGTTATTCCGTGGGCTGAGCTGGAGAAAATGCTGGCGGTATTGGAACAAGCTACAAAAGACGATGATTTTGAGCGAGTTAGGCTAATTTTAGCCGGCGCCGTTACAGGTTTTATACCGCAGTGCGAAATTGAAGACTTGTTATGGAAAGAAGATAGGCGGCTTGTGAGTGGATAAATATCCGCTTTCTGGAATCATGATGGCAAAAAAAACCTCCCTCTGCTGTTGCAGAGGGAGGCGAAAAAAACAAGCTGAATGTTACGAGGAGGATCTGCTTGTTGCTATGATAACTAGGAGGTAGTTACATTGGATGGAAACATTGAACTGATAAGAATGTCTTTATGAAGTTGTTCATTATTTGCGTCCTGCAAAACATTTTAAAAGCATCATCCATTGCTGAAGCGACTTAATAAATTTCGATTTATCGATCTGTGTAGCTAACTATACAGAGATATTTATTGGATACAATATAGCGTACAATAAACTAATTATTTCTTTTTAGGAAATAATTGAACTCGTTAAACTAATCATGTCCTGTAACGTAACAGGTAAACATTAAGTGCAGAAGGCGGCCAGGTTACCCGCCTTTGCAGAATTTAAAGAGAGAATGAAATGGATAAATTAACCAGCATGAACGTTTTCGTTCGCGTCGCAAAGGCCGGAAGCTTTGCTGGTGGTGCGCGTGACCTGGATATTTCCAGGGCCATGGCAACCAAACATATTATGCATCTTGAGGGCGTGCTGGGGACGCGTCTGTTTAATCGAACCACGCGCAGTCTAAGCCTGACGGATGTGGGCGCGTCCTATCTGGAACGATGTCAGCAAGTGTTGCTTGAGGTTGAGGAGATGGAGGCGGCGGTAACGCATTTACAGACCGAGCCGCGAGGCGTTTTAAGAATCAGTGCGCCGCCGGTAATCGGAGCGACGCATATTGCCAGTGCTGTGTCGGCATTTTTGAAAATACATTCCGATCTAACGATAGAAATGATTTTACAGAGTAGCCCTGGCGATTTGATTGATGAGGGAATTGATGTCGCTATTTCTTTGGGGGCGTTGGACGATACCAGTATGTTCGCACGGAAATTAGCCAGTTCGTCGTTGGTGGTTTGCGGATCCCCGGCATATTTTGCCCAGCATGGTATTCCCCAAACACCGGAAGACTTGGAAAATCATAGTTGTCTGGTTAATTGGGCTATCGCGCCGAGAAACAAATGGCTATTCAAAGGCGAGGCCGGCTATACCGGAATAACCGTCTCAGGACGGATGCAGGCAAATGTTGCGGATCCAATACGGATCGCTGCCGTTAACGGTTTGGGCTTGGTGATGCTGCCCACTTATATTGTTGGCAGGGATATTGAAAAGGGGAGGCTGAAAGTTGTGCTTGAAGATTACACTTCGCCGCCTCTGGATGTTCATGCGGTATATCCGCATCGAAAGTATTTGTCAGCCAAGGTCAGACGATTTATGGATTTTTTGCAGGAATGGCTGGAACCTCGAGTTAGTTTGCCGGCAGCGGAATGAGGAGAAAAATAGACTATTTCTTGGCGGTGGTTGCCTGCATATTTTGTTTGCCGCAAATGATTATGTAGCGGCTTATGTGAATCGGCAAAGGCTGAAACCGGTGTCCGCCAAGAAAAAATCATCTATTATAGTCTCCAGCGTGCGGTTTTAATGCCGGCATCGGAAGCCGATTTCTTGACCGTGGCCTAAGGGATGAGATAATAGGCAATCCTAAATCGAATGGATTGCTGTTTTATCAGTCCATCCTGTGACTCTATATGGATATAGAGTAGAGCGCCAAAAACGCAAATAGAGATTAAACACAATGATAGAAAATTTAGATCCACAACAATCATGGGATTTGTTACAGAACAATTCCGATGCCGTATTAGTGGATGTAAGAACAAAAGTCGAACATTCCTTTGTCGGACACCCTCCAGGTGCAATATCAATACCTTGGAAGGAATCGCCCGATTGGCAGGTTAATCCCCATTTTATTGCCGAAGTTAAGAAAATTGCACCTGATCGCAATGCACCGATTTTGCTGCTTTGCCGTAGCGGACAACGCTCGCTGGATGCCGCAAAGGCTCTGGAAGAGGCCGGTTATCAATTGCTGATCAATATTGTCGACGGTTTTGAAGGTGCCTTGGATGAACATAAGCATCGAGGCAATCTTGGCGGTTGGCGTTTTCAAGGCCTGCCTTGGGAGCAGAGTTAACCCTATCTACAAATTGGACCAAGCAGGGTGCGTCCAACAAAATCTAAACAGCAGTCATGACGGCATGTCGTCCTTTCTTTCCCCGCAATTAACCTATCAGGGTGCATTTCGCACTCATCATGCTTAAAAGAATGTGTACAACGCATTCTACATTTATTTATTTAAAACTTAGAGTACATAAAAGTGATCGAAAAATTAAGAAACATTGCAATTATTGCCCACGTTGACCATGGCAAAACCACCCTGGTCGATAAATTATTGCAACAGTCCGGCACATTTGCCGCTCATGCTAAAGTGACTGAGCGCATTATGGACTCCAATGATATTGAAAAAGAACGCGGTATTACCATTCTGGCTAAAAATACGGCGCTGGATTGGAACGGCTATCATATCAATATTGTTGACACCCCAGGCCACGCCGACTTTGGCGGTGAAGTAGAGCGGGTATTATCGATGGTCGACTCGGTATTGCTGCTGGTTGATGCGGTGGACGGTCCTATGCCGCAAACCCGTTTTGTGACCCAAAAAGCGTTTGCTTTGGGTTTAAATCCGATTGTGGTCATCAATAAAATCGACCGTCCAGGTGCGCGTCCGGACTGGGTTGTCGATCAAACTTTCGATTTATTCGACCGCTTGGGGGCAACCGACGAGCAACTGGATTTTCCTATTGTTTATGCCTCGGCGATTAATGGCTATGCCGGATTGGAACACACAATCACCGGTGGCGATATGACGCCGTTGTTTGAGACAATCGTTTCTAAAGTTAGCCCTCCGCCTGTTGATATGGACGGTCCTTTTCAAATGCAGGTGTCCAGCCTGGATTACAACACTTATACCGGCGTTATCGGTATCGGCCGGATTCAACGCGGCAGCATAAAACCGAATACACCATTGGTTATCGTTAATCGTGAAGGCGTCGAACGTAAAGGCCGCATGTTGCAAGTTTACGGTTTTCATGGCTTGGATCGCGTTGAGGTTGCCGAGGCGCGCGCCGGCGATATTATCGCTTTTGCCGGTATCGAAAAGCTGGAAATTTCAGACACTATCTGCCATCCCGATACTGTAGAAGCCATGACGCCATTGTCGGTAGATGAGCCAACGGTATCGATGACTTTCCAGGTTAACAACTCACCGTTTGCCGGCCGCGAAGGTAAATTTGTCACTACGCGCCAAATCCGCGACCGCTTAGATAAAGAGCTGCAACATAACGTTGCGCTAAAAGTTGAAGATACTGCCGATCCGGATAAATTCAAAGTATCAGGCCGTGGTGAGCTGCATTTATCGGTTCTGATTGAAAATATGCGCCGCGAAGGCTTTGAAATGGGCGTATCGCGTCCTGAAGTTATTCTGAAAGAAATTGACGGCAAAAAGTGCGAACCCTTTGAAATGGTCACCATCGAAGTGGAAGAAATCCACCAAGGTGCGATCATGGAAAAACTGGGTGAACGTAAAGGCGATTTGACCAACATGATACCTGACGGCAAAGGCCGTATTCGCTTGGAATACATGATGCCGTCACGCGGCCTGATTGGTTTCCAAACCGAATTTATGACCGCCACTTCCGGTTCCGGTTTGCTCTACCACGTGTTCGATCATTACGGTCCGATGAAAGCGGGTGAAGTAGGTAGCCGTCAACGCGGGGTAATGATTTCAATGGTCGCGGGCAAAGCTGTTACCTACTCATTGCATCCGTTACAAGAACGCGGCGACTTATTATTGGTTAATGGCGATGAAGTCTATGAAGGAATGTTGGTTGGCCTGCATTCCCGGACCAACGATTTAACGGTTAACCCAACCAAACCCAAACCGTTGACTAATATTCGTGCAGCGGGTACCGATGAAAGTTTGGTGTTGGCAAGAATCCAAAAAATGACGCTGGAGCAAGCGCTGGAATTTATTGCCGAAGATGAGCTGGTTGAAGTTACACCGAAATCGATACGTTTGCGCAAGAAGTTATTAACCGAAAACGAACGTAAGAGAGCGTCCAAGGGATAATAAACTGCTGATTGGCTTGCTGTTTAGGCAAGCCATTTTCCCGCACTAAAAATTATCGGTAAACAGGGGCGACCGTTCGGCTCGCCCTTTATGTTATTGGCTATGCGCCAACTCCTGAATTCTTATTCATTACGCCATACCGCGCATAATTTATCTAATTCAAAAGCTTTAAGACGGCTCCCTGCCTGGCACATTTTTTCGCTCAGCTCGATAACTTCTCCATGAGTGAGACTATAATCGCTCCAAGCTTTGCTCCTGAGGTTTTAGACATGAATCGATACAAATCAGCAACTAAAGATAAAAAATCCGCTTGGGGAAGGATCTCGGCAATGATTATCTTGGTCGTGTTGACGAGTGTCGGGTGGTTTTATTTTAAAAACCGGCAAAGCGACGCTGTAACAGGACCTGAAACACGAATTTTAGCCCTACCTTCAGTTTCCGGCGACACGGCTGCGCCTATATCGGTTAATAAATCGATAAACGATCCGGCTATGGCGGAAACTATTCCCGATGGTATTGTCGAGTTACATCCAGAAAGCTCATTTATTTTGCCCGACCTGGATAATAGCGACGCGCTGATACGGGAGGAGATAACGGGTATTTCTCCAGCGCTTGCCGAGTGGCTGAATACCGATCAGCTGGTCAGGAAATATATTTTCATTATTAATGACTTAGCGCAAGGATTGCGACTTGGAAAGCATCTGGATTTTGTTAAGCTTGATCAGCCGTTTACCGTTGATCAGGCGAATGGAAACCCGATTATCGCCGCTAAAAGCTATCAGCGTTATGACCGGTTGGCCGCGGCAATAAATGCGCTGGATGTACAGGCAACGTTAGTGCTGTATAAAAAATTCAGGCCGTTGTTGTTACAGGTTTTTAGGGAGTTTAGCTATCCGGATCAGTACAGTTTGGAGGATATTTTCACAAAAGCGGCGGCGATAATTCTTGCGGCTCCGATTGTAGACGGGCAAATTGCCTTGGTAAGGCGCTCGGCAAATTATAAGTTTGCCGATCAACAGCTTGAGGCATTAAACCCGATACATAAACAGATGTTGCGCATGGGGCCTGAAAATACCCGTATTATCCAGAACAAACTGCGCTTGCTGGTTACAGGATTGGTCAACTTAAAAGAATAGTTTTAGCGCGTGCCGAACACGACGATAGTTTTGCCATGCGCGGTAATCAGCTTTTTATTTTCCAGCTCTTTTAAAACTCGCCCGGCCATCTCTCTTGAACAACTAACCATGCGGCCGATCTCCTGTCTGGAGATATGCAGCTGCATACCGTCAGGATGTGTTATTGCTTCGGGACTTTTACATAACTCCAGCAAGGTTCGGGCAATCCGGCCTTCTACATCCATAAATGCCAAGTCGCATAAATTACGGCTGGTATTTAATAACCGTGACGACAACTGTTCGCCGATCATGAAAAATATATCGGGCCCATACTCCGCGAGTTCTTTTCTTAAGATATGGTGAAGCCGTTCGTAGCTTATTTCAGCCAAATGACATTCGCCGCGCGTTTTAACGCTGACTTTTCGCGCTTCAGCCGCTTTGAAAACGCCGATTTCACCGATAAATTCATTTTTATTCAGGTACGCGAGAATCAGCTCATGACCGCCGTCGTCATCTTCCACGCAAACGCTGACCGATCCTTTCACGATAAAATACAGACGGTCGCCTATATCGCCAGGTCGGATAATGGTGGTCTTGGCGGGGTATTTTTTGATATGGCAAAAACGTAAGAAATGCTCCAGCGCTTCTTTATAGGGGGTTTCTTGGATTTTAAGTGTCATAACAACAATTCATCTGGCATCACTGCCGTGGTAGGTTACACTAACAATGCAGGATTTTAACAAAAAAATCAACATTGTCACTCTGGCAATAGAGGTTTTTATGCTACTCTATGCGTCATTTTTAACCGGGAAAGTAAATGCAAGTAACAGTCAAATGGGTCGATGGCGTGATGTTCGTCGGCGAAACCGGCAGTGGACATGCTGTAGTTATGGATGGTCCTCCCGACCATGGCGGCCGTAATGTAGGTATACGCCCTATGGAAATGCTCTTGCTGGGCGTGGGCGGCTGTTCGTCCTTTGATGTAGTACAGATTTTACAAAAAGGTAGAAATGATATTGTTAACTGTGTGACCGAAGTTACCGCCGAACGGGTCGACGCTGTTCCGAGCGTGTTTAGCAAAATTCATTTGCACTTTATCGTTACCGGTCATGATTTAAAGGCATCGGCTGTTGAAAGAGCGGTAAAATTATCCGCGGAAAAATATTGCTCGGCATCCATCATGCTAAGCAAAGCGGTGGAAATCACCCATGATTATGAAGTTATAGAGGTTTAACTATTTTGAATAAATTGCAATTACACGGCTTTAATAATTTAACGAAGTCACTCAGTTTCAATATTTATGATATTTGTTATGCTCCGGCTGAGCAGCAGCAGGCTTATATCGAGTATATCGATGAAGCTTATAATGCCGATAAACTAACCCAAATTCTTAAGGATGTTGCCGAAATTATTGGCGCGCAGGTTCTTAATATTGCCCGTCAGGACTATGAGCCGCAAGGTGCCAGCGTTACCATGCTGATTTCCGAAGGTGACTCGCCGCCACCGCCCAGCATGAATAGCCAGTCTCCCGGTCCTTTGCCTGAAACGGTATTGGCGCATTTGGATAAAAGTCATATTACTGTGCATACTTATCCGGAGAGTCATCCCGATAACGGTATCAGCACTTTTCGCGCCGATATTGACGTTTCAACCTGCGGCCGGATTTCGCCGTTGAAAGCGCTCAATTACCTGATCCACAGCTTTGAATCCGATGTAGTGACCATGGATTATAAAGTGCGCGGTTTTACCCGCGACATTTCAGGCAAAAAGCATTATATCGATCATAAGATTACGTCTATTCAGGATTATATTGCACTGGATACGCAAGAAAGTTATCAGATGATCGATGTGAACGTGTATCAGGAAAATATTTTCCACACCAAAATGATGCTCAAGGAAACCGAGCTGGAAAATTATTTATTTGAGAAAGAATGTGATTTGTCCGACGAACAAAAAGCGGAAATAGAAAGCAAGCTGCATAAAGAAGTGACTGAAATTTTTTACGGGCACAACTATCGTCAGCGTTATGAAGAAGTTAAGGCCTAATTCTTGATCGAGCGAAGGGCGGCTTTCCGGGCTGCCCTCCGCCGCCGGTTTATTCGCCGATTACTTTAATTGTCGCGCAACTAAAGTAATCGGATGAAGCACTTCCAACGTTATCCCTCGTTCTCTTAGTCCCGCCGATATATGCAAAGCGCAGCCTATGTTGGAGCTGACCAGATATTCCGGCGGATGCTCTAAAGCCGCTCCCAATAAATCGTTGAGCAACGCTTGCGCCATTTGCGGATGATCGAGCATATAACTGCCCGCCGAACCGCAACATTGAATCGCCGCCGGCAGCGAAGCTATTTTAATCTCGGGAATTTGCTGCAACAGCTTCAACGCCCCTTGTTCTTCGCGCATCACGTTTTTTAGCGAACATGGCGTATGCAAACATACCGATGCCGCTAATGGCGTCAATTGATCGCTGAGATTGACGCCTGATTTGATTAAGAATTGGCTGATGTCAATGACTTTGCGGGCAAACCCGGTCTGTTGGTATTCCCGCATCTGGCTGCCGCAACCGCTGGCGATGGTTACTATCGCATCCAAACTATTATCTGCAAAAGCGCTGCAATTGGCTGCCGCCAACTGCTCGGAGGTTTCATTGTCGCCATCGTGCAAATCCAGCGCGCCGCAACAGGTCTGCTGTTCGGGTATCGAAACATTAAACCCAGCCGAGGTTAACACCTTAATTGCCGCATCAATAGTCTCATGATCCAGCAAAGATCCCATGCAGCCGGTAAACAAGCCTACATTGCCTTTCGCTTCGGTGGTCGCCGGATAATACGGCGCCAAAGCTTCCGGTTCGTGATAATCGGGTAACAGGCGGTCCACTTTGTCCAGTCCCAATAACCCTGGCAGTTTAAGGAATCGCGCCGTTTTTTGTAAACGCGGGTTCTGTTGATAAAGTTTTAAGCCTGACTGCATCATACGGCCGGTGGCTTTATCGTGAGAGACCCGTTTTAATAGAGAAACCGCTAGCGTCGAATCCCGGTCTTCCTTTATCTGTTCGCGAAAATTATTAATCAGACGTCCATAAGGCACTACCGCAGGACAAGCCCGCTCGCAGGAACGGCATAATAGGCAGTTGTCGATGTGCTCAACCAACTTTTTCGATGTTTCCAGGTGCTGGCCTGCCCAAGCCTGGATTAATGCGATACGGCCGCGAGGCGACTCGTTTTCATTTTGGGTTTTGTTATAGGTAGGGCAGTGCGGCAGGCATAAACCGCATTTAACGCAGAGGTCGGCGTCGGCTAATAAATTATTCATGTTGTTGTGCGGCAATTGCGTCGATTATTTCTAAATACTCATCGGCTTTTGGCCGGTATAAAAACATCCCCAGAGCCGAAAGCCCGGTGAATATATACAAGGTGTTGAAGCCATCGCCCAGCATAAACATGACCAGGCCGAAAATGCCGACGACTTCAATCAACGACATCGAAACGATGACCGTGACCAGATAGCGGCTTTTCGCTACGGCAACAGTTCCATTTGATGTCTGGGAATAAGGCATAGTCTGATTCAACCGAAGCTGGATATGCCGGATCAGGTTAGTCAGCGGGAACGTCATGATCGCAATAGCGTAAAACACTGTCCTGATCAGCACCCGTTGGGCATCCGGCAACGGTTGTTGCAGCTGCCCGCCCAAAGTATGGCAAATAATAATATAAGCCGCGAGCATAGCCGCCATCATGCCTACAATGACCCAGGGTAGGACAAGATCAGGCTTTAATTGTTCGCGGTCAACGTGGTTGCCCATGTTGTTTCCTGTTAAGTGGATGTAGCAGTCTATGATACCAAACCCTGTTGTTATGGGGATTGAATTTGTTGAGCTTGGAAAATTGTGTCTTTTCATGAAAGTCGAAAGACGAAGGGTGAACAGACAGACTTCAAATTCCGGCACTTTTAGTGCTTTGCCTCTTTAAACATAAAACCTTTTGACAATATGAGACAACCGGTCGTATTATCTAGCCATGATTGAAATTACTAAAAAACAAATCAACCGCGAAAACCTGTTAAACCAAGGCGTTACCTTGCTGATGGAGCAGGGCTATCATGGCACCGGCCTGAAAGAGATTCTGGATGCGGTGCAGATTCCCAAAGGCTCTTTTTATAACTACTTCGGCAGCAAAGAACGCTTTGGCGCTGAAGTCATCCAGCATTATATCGAGCCGTTTATTAAACAATTGACCGGACATTTGCAGCAGTCCGAGGGCGACGCGCTCGGTGCGCTACAACGTTATTTCGATGAGGGCATTGCCGAGCTTGAAAAAGCCCAATTCAAAGGCGGCTGCTTGTTGGGCAACTTAATGGGCGAGATCGGCGATACCAGCGATCTATGCCAAAAATCGCTGCAATCCGCATTAACCCGCTACCGGGATTTAATGCAATCAGGATTGGCCCAAGCCCAGCAACAAGGCACGGTAAGAACCGACAAATCGGCTGAAGACATGGCCGACCTGCTGGTGAACGCCTGGCAGGGCGCCTTATTAAGGATGAAAATAGAAAAATCCTCGGCGCCGCTCAAACAATGCTGCGAAGAGTTATTAGGCGATTTTTTTAAAGCGCGATCCTGATTGCGCTTTAAAAAAACAACCCATCATTTTTACAATTAACCAGGAGACAGGCATGCCAAAATTTATTATCGAACGTGAAATCCCCGGCGCTGGTGAGCTGGCTTATCGCGAGCTGCAAGACATTTCGCAAAAATCCTGCGGCGTTCTTAGCGATATGGGGCCAAAAATCCAATGGATCGAAAGCTACGTAACCGATGACAAAGTCTATTGCGTTTACATCGCGCCGGATGAAGAAACGGTTAGAGAACATGCCGAAAAAGGCGGATTTCCGGCCAACCGCGTCTCCCAAGTCAGGTCGATCATCGATCCTACCACCGCAGAATAGCCAACGCCTGCCGTAGCGCCTAATGATGACAGACAGGCGGTCACCTTAACCCCAGGCGCCGCCTGCCGCAGACACTTAATCCGAGAGACTACGATGAACACAACACAGATAACGAAAGCCGTCCGCTCCGTGCTAATTTGTACGGCCCTGCTGAGTCCTCTACAGGGACAGGCGGAAATATTGGCGATGGCAAATTACGAAAGCAAACCCGGCCAAAGCCCAAGACGCGAAGGTATCGCGATTATCGATGTCGATCCGGCATCGAAAAGTTTCGGCAAAATTCTCAACGACATCCCGTTGCCGAACGACTTGGTCGCCCATCACATCTTTTACAACAAAGACCTCAGCAAAGCCTACATCACCTCATTAGGCAACGGCGCGTTGCATGTGATGGACATGACCCATGTTCCGTTTCGTCCTAAAAAAATCGATGTGCCTGACTGCCAAGTCGCTGAAGACGTGGTCTTTTCCAAAGATGACAACACATGGTTCATGACCTGCATGGGCTCAAGCAACGTAATCGTCGGCGATGCGAAAACCGATAAACCGATCAAAACAATTGCCGCCAACTCGGAGAATGCGTTTATTCGTTATCCGCACGGCATCAGCCTGAATGAAGACATCGACCGTATTATCGTGACCAGCACGGTCAGCGCCGATTTGAAAGATGCCGGCGAAACCGTCACCGTGATCGAAGCTTCCAGCGGTAAAGTGCTGTCCAGCCATAAGCTGTCCGACAAACCGTCACCGTCCGGCGTATCCCCGGTCGAAGCGGTATTCCTACCCGGCTCGTACCCGGCGTTAGCTTACATCAACACCATGTTCGGCGGCGAAGTGTGGACCGCTACCTGGAACGCGGCCGACAAAGCTTTCCATTTCCAGCCGGTGTTTGATTTCAATGCGGTCAAGCAAGGCGTGCCGTTGGAAATCTATTTCAACGACGAAAACGACCGCATGTACATCACCACCGCGAACCCCGGTTATTTGAACGTCTTCGACATCACCGACAAGCAAAAGCCGTCGTTGATCAAAGCGATCCCGACCGCGGGCGGCGCGCACCATGTCGTCATCACGCCGGACGAGCACTACGCGATCGTGCAAAACAGCTTTTTAAATTTGCCGGATATGAGTGATGGTTCGATCACCGTCGTCGATTTAAAAAAGCTGGAAGTCAAGGCGACGATAGATACGTTCAAGAAGCAGGGGCTTAATCCTAACTGCATTATTATGATGCCGAGATGGCATCACGATACGGCGCATTAGTTTTGGTAAGACGCCTCCTTAAAGGCGCCACGAAGGCCACGGAGTTTTCGCGGTGTGTAATATCTGTGCAGTCATGTAGTCATGTAGGCCGGAATAAGCTCGCCCGGCGGTAGCAAGGGCGAGTGTTTCCGGCAAACATATCCAATTTGCCGGAAACGCCACCTCGCGCTACGCGCTTGGATGGCCTTATTCCGGCCTACATCTGACAGCGTCATCCCCGGCATTCATTTACAGAGTCCCAATAGACAAGTCCTTTTCGTTACACACCCGTGTCTGTGGAAGACCCGTCGTTCTGGCAGGGACAGATATTTGCTCCTCGGCAATTGCTCCTGCATTGCTCTACCTCCTGCATCCATGCAGTCGTCGGCAATTGCTCCTGCATTGCTCTACTACAGGCCATCCATGGCCTTATGCAATATCTGCATTGACCTCCAGGGAGGGAGGAAATGCCGCAAGATTGCCTGGAGCAATCGCGGCCCCCACATCCCTGTGGGTTATGCCGGAACCCAGACACAGGGAGGTGAAACTTCGTGTGACCCAAGTACCTGTAGAGTCACCAAGTTACCGTCCATGGCGCTGGATTCGCTTCGCGCTCTAACAAGTCCGGCATCCATGCCGGTATGACTTTAACCGGGAAGCCTTTTGCTTGTTGTGTCCTTGTTTCCCTATACCCCGTTTTTGCGTGTTTTTCGTGGACTACGATTTTTTTATTATGTGCCTGCGTGACATTAATTAGTCATTTAAAGTAGTTGGCTATTTCCAGCCGTTTCTTGGCGCAAAATAAAATATTAGTTGTATAGACAGGTTAACCGTTTTATCGTTAAGCCAGCGATATAAGCACAAAGAGCGGGTTGCCACGCACTGGAATCGTCATTTTCAACGGCTGTATTGACGCCGATTTTCAAGTTTTATGATCGTCCTTTAATGGAGGATTTAATAGATGACAAATTTCCTCATCATCGATGGTTCCTACGGCGAAGGCGGCGGGCAAATCCTGCGCAGCACGTTGAGCTTGTCTGCGATCACCGGGCGCCCGGTGCGTATAGAGAACCTCCGTGCGAACAGGACAAAGCCGGGACTGGCGGCGCAGCATCTGACTTCGGTTAGAGCGGCGGCAATGCTTTGCGATGCCGAAGTGGAGGGCGCGGAACTAGGTTCAAGAGCGCTGCAATTCATCCCCCGCAAGCCGGTCCGGTCCGGCGATTACTTCCTGGATGTGGCTCAGGCGCGGGAAGGCGGTAGCGCCGGCGCGGTCATGCTGGTGCTGCAAACATTGCTGTTGCCGTTGGCGCTGGCTTCGGGGGTATCCACGGTTACTCTGCGCGGAGGCACGCATGTTCAGATGAGTCCTTCATTCGATTACGTGCATGATGTTTGGCTGCCCACGTTGGCCCGAATGGGTGTTAGTGCAGAACTTTCACTGGTTCGATCCGGCTGGTATCCGGTCGGACAAGGCGAAGTGAAGCTGCGAATCACGGGATCCGAAAAATTGCTTTCTCTGCGCCTGGAACAGCGCGGTCCGCTTCTTGCGGTTACCGGGCGCGCCCTGGCCGCCAATTTGCCTGACCATATTTGCGAACGTATGGCTGCTCATGCGGGCGATCTTCTGGGGCAGGCCGGAATAAAGGCGGAGATCGAACCGGTCGTTTTAAAAGCGGCCTGTCCCGGAGCCGGTCTGTATTTGACTGCGCATTATCAAAACAGCTTGGCCGGTTTCGGCGGCCAAGGCAAACCCGGCAAACCCGCCGAGCAAATCGCCGAAGAAACCTGTTCCGGGCTGTTGCAGCATTATCATTCGGGCGCGGCTTTGGAGCAGCATCTTGCCGATCAGCTGATTCTGCCGGCCGCTTTATGCCGGGGAGAATCCGTCTTCGGCGTCGAGCGTATCAGTTCGCATCTTGTCACTAATGCCTGGGTGGTTCAGCGTTTCGGGTTGGCGCGGATAGACATCGCTCCGGCCGCGGACGGAACCGGTTTAGTCAGAATCCTTGCAGAGGAGTAACGCAATCATGACGCCCATCCAAGACCTCCTGCATCGCATCCGCTGGGATCCTGAATTCAGCCACGGCGAATTCGTCATCGGTTATCACGACCGGATTAAGTGCGAAATCATCCTGGTGCCGTTTCTCGAAGTTACATTTCCGCAAGATGCGCCCAGCGTTTTCGAGCTGATCGATAGCGAGGGGCAGACGCATACTATCCCTTTGCACCGGGTCAAGTCGGTTTACAAAAACGGCGAGTTGATCTGGCACCGGGAGTGAGCGGGAATACCGGGGTACCCCCGCAACTTCCGTTTAACACAGCGTAAAAGGTTGCTGGGTTGAAGGACAATCAAAGGCATTGGCTTGTTTTCCGGCAGCCTTATCGCCGTAGACCATTCTGATAATTTCTCTTTTCGCTTCCAGCCAGTCACGAAGCTCATTTCCAGGTGTAAAAGCGCGTTTTTCGGCTTTGTAATAGGCCGCTTCGGCGATCATCGCTTTAAGATTCAAGTCCATTTCATAGGCAGGCGCAGTCTCCGGTTTTGCCGAAGTAAAGCCGAATTTAACCAGCCCCAAAACAGTTTGCGGCGAGTCGTTTTTAATGCCGATTTCCACAGGCTCCCGTTCTGTCAAGGTGCTGAACAGGCGATCCCATAGCGAAAACACTGCGCCGTAATTACTATCGTGTTCGTTACGCTCCGTCGAATGGTGTGCGCGGTGCAAATAAGGCGCGATGATGACCTGTCCCAAGCGTTTTTCACCGCGAAACGAAATATTGCTGTGATGAAACATGATGAACAAGGTCAATAGGGTTTCATTAGTCAGCACCATCGATTTGTCTACGCCGAGCAAGATAATGTAAGCCGATTTCAGTACGGTGATGATTAACAGCTCGACAATATGCAGCCGGAATGCGGTTGAGACGTTCAAATAAGGATCGTTGTGATGCACTTTGTGGAACATCCACAGGCAATCGAAGCGGTGACTGATCCTGTGCCAGCAATAGAGCATCAAATCGAGCGCCAGGAACGACAGCAGGCCTTTCCATGCCGGATTGGCGATATAACTTAGCAGCCCCCGGCCTGAATAATGCTCGGCCACTACCAATAAGGACACTGCCGACAATAACGACATAACGATACTGTTAAAAACGAACAGGCCGATATTGGTCCGATAGGATTGACGCAGCTGTTTAACGGGCAATCTGCGCTCAGGATAGTTAAGCTCAAGAACGAATAGCACGACAAATACCATAAATACGGCAAATGTCGCCAATTCTCCGGTCATGCTTGAGAGCCATGTTAAATAGGCTTCAACAAAGGTGATGAGTGACATGATTTCGCTGGACATTGTCTTTACCTCAATACAAAACTGTAAACTGGGTGCAACGGCATCTTAAGCAAAGGCAGTGACAATTTGATGAAAAAGCTTGAGCGATAATTCCGATATGTTCAGTTTCTTTACTTAAAGGGATGCCTTAATTAAAGCGCAGCAAAACTTGCGCCATAAACTGTTCTTTAGCCGGGAAAGACTGTGTGGCGTAGTTAAAAGTGCTTTGTTTTCAATGGCTTTTGTACGTAGAAAAAGGAATGGTGCGGTTGGGTTCGACTTAGTAAAAGGTTGTTTGATTGTATCGGTCCGGTGCAATTGTTCTTTTTTATGCACTGTTTCAACAATCAAAGTTGCCTACAGGACATTCGGAACTGCATTATCATTCCCACGCTCCGGCGCTCGTTGTTATACACAAGTCTTTAAAAGCACGTCATCCCGGCAGGGATTGCCGGGATCCAGAGCACAGGGATGTGAATGCTCGTCATTAGGCAATTCCCACGTTGTAAGGCTTGTTGCCAGCTTTGATATTGCCATCCATGGCATCTGGATCCCGGCAATCCCTGCCGGGATGACGGTGTTCCCAGGCACTTGTGTATAACGGCGTTCGCCGAAGCGTGGAAACGATACAATGCGTTGAATTAAAAAATATTTTTCTCTGTGTTCTTCGTGTCTTCGTGGTGATAATCTTGAAATACGGATTTACATGTTATCGATGAATAAGTTACCGGTATTTATTAGTTTACGGATATGACCAGGGCGAGCAATGGCGAAAAATATAATCCAGTTTTTAAAAAACGACATTTGGTTGCTGCCCGAGCGCGAAATTTCCGCGCTTAAGGCGGCATGGGTAAAGTCGTTAAAAATAGTTTTACTGGCATACCAAGGCTTTAACCGCGATCTTTGCCTGTTACGCTCCTCGGCGCTGACATTTTACGCCTTGCTCGCCGTTGTGCCGGTCATTGCGATGTTGTTCGGCATCGCCAAAGGTTTCGGGCTTGAAAAAATGCTCAAACAACAGCTGCTTGAACAAATCTCCCATCAAGACACCACCATACTTAAATTAATCGATTTTGCCCAAAATTTGCTGGAAAACACAAAAGGCGATGTAGTCGCCGGGATCGGCGTGGTGATGCTGCTTTGGTCGGTGATCAGTATGATCGGTAATATCGAAGAATCGTTCAATTACATTTGGAAAATCGGCAAAGACAGGCCGTTCACCCGGAAATTAAGCGACTATCTTTCCTTCATGCTGTTAGCGCCGGTGTTATTGATATTGTCCAGCAGCATTACGATTTTTCTAAAAACCAAGATAACTTCGCTGCGTACTATGCTGGCCTTGCCGGAGTTTAGCGAAAGCTTGCTGCTCGGTGCATTGAGTTATTCGCCATTGTTGCTGATGGCAGGCTTGTTTTCGATGACTTTTATTTTTATGCCCAACCATAAAATCAATTATAAAGCGGGCATTATTGCCGGTGTTGTAACAGGGGTTTTATATCATCTTATACAGTGGCTTTATCTCAGCTTGCAGATCGGCGTCTCCAGTTATAACGCAATTTACGGCAGTTTTGCCGCGCTGCCGCTATTTGTGGTGTGGGTGCAAATAGGCTGGATGATCGTTTTATTCGGTTGCGAAATCGCTTTTTATATCCAGAACTACGAGAGCTATCGGCATAACTATAAATATTCGGAGTTAAGCCTGGCCTTAAGAAAAATCATAGCCCTACAGATTACGCATTTGATTGTGACCAATGTTGTTAAAGCAGGCGAACCGCTAACGGCCGAAAAAATCGCTTCGGAATTGCAGGCCTCTAAAGCCGTTGTGCAGCGCCTTTTGGATTTTTTGGCCGCGAGCCATGTTCTTATCGGGCTAAAAACCGAGGATGAGCTTTGCGATGTTTACCTGCCGGCGGTAGACATCCATATCTTGACCGTCGCTTTTGTGATTAATGCGCTGGAACAATGCGGCCAAAACGAGCTTCCGGCGATCAAACAGGAACAAGTGTTTGTCGACACGCTTAATAATTTCCGAAACTGCCTGGAAGCTTCGGAACAAAATCGTTTGCTGAAAGATATTTAATTCACCACGAAGAATAAAATTTCTTGTTTTAGCGGTAAACAAGAGACCTTCCAGGTTTTTACCGGAGCCGCTCCCGGCGGCTCCGGCACTTCCGCCATCCATGGCAGTCGTAAAACCTGGAAGGTCTGGCGTGCAACGCTTCGAACTGAGCAATAGGCTTCGTCCGGCTGGGTTCGTTCAGTAATTTCCCTGCTTCGGCATAGACAGGCTTCCAACATAATCTGCTGGATATTCAACATGCCTGGGTTAAATCCGGTCACCCCTTTTTTACGTCGAGAGCAACGCTGTCAGGCCCCTCTCTCCGTCAAAACCCGCTGGTATGCCTCTTGCATTACACCTGACCGGTTCTTATTACTTTTCCACCATCTACAAACCCAAGGGGGTTTCATGCATAGATCGATATACACCGCTGTTGGCTTGGCCGTTGTATTGAGCGGGGCCGGTTGCAGTTCTTTGCAATCGCAGGGCTTACAGGCGGCGGCTGAGGCCTCGGGTGCCGACAATATCAAATCCATCGAATTTTCGGGTACCGGGCGTTGGTACCAGTTCGGCCAAGCGCCGAATCCCGATTTGTCCTGGCCGCCGTTCGAGGTGAAAAACTATACCGCCGACATCGACTACGATACCGCCAGCGCGCGGGTGCAGATTACCCGCAGCCAGACCGTGGAACCCGGCCGCGTGCGTCCAGCGCCGGTCGAGCAAAAGGTCGATCAATACGTCAGCGGCGGCACTGCCTGGAACGTAGCGGCTGCCGGTAATGCAGCGCCAGCGCCAAGTGCGCAACCGGCGGCGGTTGAAGAGCGTCTGGCGGAAATCTGGGCCAGCCCGCAAGGCTTCCTGAAAGCGGCGCAAGCCAATCATGCTAGATCTAAAGCGGTCGACAGCGGCACCGAAGTATCGTTCAGCATTGCCGACAAGTACCGTTACGTCGGCACCATCAACGCCAACAACCAATTAGAACGGGTACAAACCTGGATCGACAACCCGGTGCTCGGCGACACGCTGGTCGAAACCCGCTACAGCGATTACAAAGACTTCGGCGGCATCCGGTTCCCGGCGCATATCGTCCGTAACCAGGGCGGCTATCCGGTGCTGGACATCAACGTCTCGGCCGTCAAAGCGAACCCGGCGGTTGATATTGCGATACCCCAGCAAGTCGTTAAGGCTCCGGCTGTGGTTGTGACCCCAAACAAACTGGCCGACGGCGTTTATTACCTGACCGGCGGCACTCATCACAGCGTCGCAATCGATCAGCGCGACCACATCGTGCTGGTCGAAGCGCCGCAAAATGAAGAGCGCTCGCAAGCGGTCATCGCCAAACTCAAGGAAATCATTCCGAACAAGCCGATCAAATACCTGATCAACACCCATGCCCATTTCGACCATGCCGGCGGCTTGCGCACCTTCGTCGATGAGGGTTCGACCATCGTGACGCTGCAACCGAACCAGCCTTATTATGAGAAAGTCTGGGCCGCGCCGCACACCATCAATCCCGACCGGCTGGCCAAATCGCTTAAGCCCGCGCACTTCGAGAGCTTTACCGGTAAACACGTGCTGTCGGACGGCAAGCGCACTATCGAGATCCACTCAATCGCCGGTAGCGGCCACAACGATGCGTTCGCACTGGTCTATTTGCCGAACGAGAAAATTTTGATCGAAGCCGACGCCTACACGCCCACAGCGGCCAATGTGCCGCCGCCGGCCAAGCCTAATCCTTATTCAGTGAATCTTTGCCAGAACATCTATAAACTGAAATTGGATGTCGACAAGATTGCTGCCTTGCACGGTCCACGCGTGGTCACGCTGGCCGATCTGCGCACCGCCATCGGCAAACCGGCAGCCGCCAAATAGCCGGTTCGACTCGGATCGAGGTAAAAGTGCAATGCTTTTGCCTTGATCTATTTTTTTGCCAGCCTTTCCAGCAGCCCAAAATACCATTGTATTTTCATTCGTGTATAGATTCTGACAGACAATACTTGCGCAACCGTTGCCGATTTTTGGGCAATTAAGAGTGAGACAAAAATAATAAATAGACCAAAAAACAATTTCTTAACGATCGGCTAGTTTTAAATGCGTATTTAAATTCAAGGTTTCAATTACAATTACCAATCACAATTTATACGTCCGTTTCAATCCATTTACCTGCATGCCCGACCTTAAAACCAAGCCGGAAAAAACCCGCACCCGACTGCTAACCGCAGCCAGCCGAATCTTTGCCGAGAAAGGCTTTCAGGAAGCGACGATAGCCGAGATCTGCGGCCAGGCAAAAGCCAATATCGCCTCGGTCAATTATCATTTCCGCGATAAAGAAACCCTCTACCTGGAATCCTGGCGTTTTGCTTTTAACCGGGAACTTGCTCTGTATCCGCCCGACGGCGGCCTGATGAACGACGCGCCGGCGGAGCAACGATTGGCCGAGCGGATTAAATCCCTGGTTCGCCGTATCGGCGACGAAAACTCCTACTCGTTTGCGATTATTCATAAGGAGATGGCGCAGCCGACCCGGCTGCTGGCCGATATTCTGGAAAAGGAAATCAACCCGCAACGCATGCAGATGTTCGCTTTGCTGAAAGAATGCCTGGGACAGTCGGTCAGCGACCAACAAATCCAATACTGCCATGCCAGCATCATGGGCCAATGTTTTCAGCTGTTGCGATTAAGGCATATGCAAGGCGCCCGGCCGTTTCGCAGCCATCCCAGCGATTTAAGCGATCTTAAAGCCTTCGCCGAACATGTCGCACAATTTTCGCTGGCCGGTATTCAAGCTATCCGCTCCCAAACTATTAATTTAAAAACGTCCGTATGAGTCAACACAATCGCCACGAATCACTCCCGCTCGCCAACCGACGCCGGTTTTTGTTGTCCGGTGCGGTGATCGTGCTGGCACTTATCGCAGCAGGCTTTTATTTCCAGCATTCATCGTCGCCCGATGCCAAATCCGCTTCGAAAGGCGGCAAACGCGGACATGACGATGACGCACCGGCGGTGGTGGCGATAGAAACCGCAGGCAAAACCGATTTTCCGGTCTACCTGAACGGCTTGGGCACGGTAACCGCATTGCGCACCGTGACCGTGCGGCCCCGGGTCGACGGCGAACTGGTGAAGGTATCGTTCAATGAAGGCCAGATGGTCAAGGAAGGCGATTTGCTGGCCGAAATCGATCCGCGCCCGTTCCAGGTCCAGTTGCAACAAGCCGAAGGCCAGTTGCTGCGCGATGAAGCGTTGCTGAAAAATGCCCAAGTAGATCATGACCGTTACCTGACCCTGCTGGCGCAGGATTCGATTTCCGCGCAGCAAACCGTGACCCAGGAAACTCAGGTCAAACAGTATCGCGGCATCGTCGAAATGGATAAGGCCCAAGTCAACAACGCCAAACTCCAGCTTAGCTACGCCCGGCTGACCGCGCCGATTTCCGGGCGGGCCGGATTACGCCAGATCGACCAGGGCAATATCGTCCATGCCAACGATACTAATGGGCTGGTGGTGATTACCCAGCTCCAGCCGATCAGCGTCGTGTTCACCTTGCCCGAAGACAAGGTGCAAGAAGTGGTGCAACGCTGGCGAACCAACGAGCCGGTCCATGTCGAGGCCTATGACCGCGCCGGTAAAACCAAGCTGGCCGACGGCAAATTGCTGGCGCTCGATAACCAGATCGACGCCACCACCGGCACGCTGAAACTGAAGGCGCAATTCGATAATAACGAGCGCACATTGTTTGCTAACCAGTTCGTCAATATCAAAATGCACCTGGATACCTTGCCCGGCGTGACATTGGTTTCCAGCGCCGCGATGCAGCACGATACCCAAGGCCCGTTTGTCTACGTGGTCGGCCAGGAAAAAACCGTACAACTGCGCCGCATCACCGTGGGGCCGACCGAAGGGGATAAGGTGGCGGTGCTTAGTAATCTTAATGCCGGCGAAACGGTGGTGGTGGAAGGTACAGACAGGCTACGCGAAGGTAGCCAGGTCGATATTGCGCAAAAAGACGGCCAGGCCGTGGCGGCCGATCCGGCTATACAGGCCAAGTCCGAAGGCAAGGCGCGTAAAAAAGATAAGCGGCCTTGACTATGAACTCAGTAAACCATACCGGCTCTCGTTCCCACGGGCTCCGTGGGAATGCAGTCAAGGCGCGCTGCGCCGCGAATCACGATCAGCGGTTGGCGTTACGGGACGCAGCGCGTCCTGCACTGCATTCCCACGCGGCGCGTGGGAACGAGGATGAACTAGCGGCAAAGCCTGTTCAAGACCGTCATTTGGGCGCGGACATTGATTTGGACGTAGGCCGGAATAAGACCGCCCGGCGTCAGCCAGGGTGGGCGTTTCCGGCAATCGGAGCGCCGGAAACGCCAGTCCTGCGCTTAACGCGCGGACAGGCTTACTTGTGCCCTGTAGGGTATTCCGGCCTACGTCGAGATATGTATAACGACGAGTGCGCTGCGTGGGAACGAGATAAAAACTGAATATGACATCCTCAAACCATACCCTGCCGAACTTCAACCCATCCCGGCTGTTCATCCTGCGTCCGGTGGCGACCTCGCTGCTGATGGTCGCGCTGTTGCTGGTCGGCATCCTGGCTTACCGGATGTTGCCGGTGTCGGCGTTGCCGCAAGTCGATTATCCGACCATACAGGTAGTCACTTTATATCCGGGCGCCAGTCCCGAAGTCATGACCTCGGTGGTCACCGCGCCGCTGGAACGCCAGTTCGGCCAGATGCCGGGACTGACCCAAATGTCGTCGACCAGCTCCGGCGGCGCGTCGGTGATTACTTTGCAGTTCAACCTGAACCTGGATTTGGACATTGCCGAACAAACCGTGCAGGCGGCGATCAACGCGGCCTCCAACTTTTTGCCGAACGATTTGCCGCAAGCGCCGATTTACAGCAAGGTCAATCCGGCCGATACGCCGATCATGACCTTGGCGGTCAGTTCCAAAGCCCTGCCGTTGTTCAAAGTCGAAGATATGGTCGACACCCGGCTGGCGCAGAAAATCGCCCAATTGTCCGGTGTCGGCATGGTCAGCATCAGCGGCGGCCAGCGCCCTGCGGTGCGGATTCAGGCCAACCACAAAGCACTGTCTGCTTACGGCATCAGTCTGGAAGACGTGCGCAGCGCGATTGCAGCGGCCAACGTCAACCAGCCCAAAGGCATGTTCAACGGGCCGATGCGCTCGGCGATTATCGACAGCAACGACCAGTTGCGCTCGGCGGCGGAATACCGCGATTTGGTCGTGGCTTACCGCAACAATGCGCCGGTGCGGCTGTCCGAAGTCGCCGAAGTGGTCGACGGCGCGGAAAATGTCCGGCTGGCGGCCTGGGCCGATAAAGAGGCCGCGGTGATCGTCAACATCCAGCGCCAGCCCGGCGCTAACGTGATCGAGGTGGTCGACCGGATCAAGGAACTGTTGCCGAAATTGCAGGCCTCATTACCGCTCAACATCGAAGTGCTGCCGCTGACCGACCGCACCGTGACCATCCGCGCCTCGGTGCATGATGTGCAGTTCGAATTGCTGCTGGCGGTCGCGCTGGTGGTGATGGTGATTTTCCTATTCCTGCGCAACGTCCCGGCCACGATCATTCCGGGCGTCGCGGTGCCGCTGTCGTTAGTTGGCACTTTCGCGGTGATGTATCTGGCCGAGTTCAGCATCAACAATTTAACGCTGATGGCGCTGACCATCGCGACCGGCTTTGTCGTCGACGATGCGATTGTGGTCATCGAGAACATAAGCCGCTATATCGAAAAAGGCGAATCGCCGCTGAAAGCCGCTCTGAAAGGTTCCGAGCAAATCGGCTTTACCATCATTTCGTTGACCTTTTCGCTGGTCGCGGTGCTGATCCCGCTGCTGTTCATGAGCGATGTGGTCGGCAGGCTATTCAGGGAATTTGCGATCACGCTGGCGGTGGCGATCCTGATTTCCGCCATCGTATCGCTGACGCTGACGCCGATGATGTGCGCGAAGCTGCTGCATCAGGAGCCGGAACATAAAGATAAATCCGCCGACTGGTTCGACAAGCTGATTGCCGTTTACGGCCGCAGCCTGGAATGGGTCATGCAACGGCAAGTGCTGACCATGTCGGTGTTTTTCGCAACCGCCGCACTGACGGTGGCGTTGTATATCTTCATCCCGAAAGGCTTTTTCCCGATCCAGGATACCGGCATCATCCAGGGTTTTTCCGAAGCGCCGCAAAATGTGTCGTTTTCGGCGATGGCCGAACATCAGCAAAAACTGGCCGCATTGCTGCTTGAAGATCCGGCGGTAGAAAGCCTGTCGTCGTTTATCGGCGTCGACGGCATCAATACCACGCCCAACGCGGGCCGATTCCTGATCAACCTGAAACCGCAAGCCGAACGCAAAGCCAGCGCAAGCGAAATCATCGCCCGGCTGAAACCCAAACTGGCCGTGCTGACCGACGTTACCTTGTATTTGCAGCCGGTGCAGGATTTGACCATGGAAAACCGGGTCAGCCGGACTCAATACCAATTTACATTGGAGTCCCCTGACATCGACGAGCTGAACCGCTGGACGCATAAGCTGGTCGAAGAACTAGACGGCCAGCCGGAATTTGCCGATGTGACCAGCGACGTGCAGGACCAGGGCCGGCAAGTCTATGTCAACATCGACCGCAGCACCGCGAGCCGCCTCGGCGTTACGACCGCCGCGGTCGATAATACGCTGTATAACGCTTACGGGCAGCGCTTGGTATCGACGATTTTCACCCAGTCCAACCAGTACCGGGTCGTGCTTGAAGTCGATCCGGCCGGGCAAAACTCCCCGGAAGCCTTGAACGATTTGCGGATTCCGTCCAGCAACGGCACCCAGGTGCCATTGTCAACGATAGCCGAAATATCGGAACGGCCGACGCCGTTGTCGATCAATCATCTCGACCAATTCCCGGTCGCGACCTTATCGTTTAACCTGGCGCCGGGCAAGGCCTTGGGCGATGCGGTCAAAGCGATTGACCGGATCAAACAGGAGATCGGCCTGCCGTTGAGCATCCGCACCAGTTACCAGGGCGCGGCGCTGGCGTTCAGCGCCTCGCTGGACAATACCCTATGGCTGATCCTGGCTGCGATTGTCACTGTTTATATCGTGCTCGGCGTGTTGTACGAAAGCTACATCCACCCGATTACCATTTTGTCGACGCTGCCTTCGGCCGGTGTCGGCGCATTGCTGGCCTTGATCGTATCCGGCGGCGACTTGGGCATCATCGGCATTATCGGCATTATCCTGTTGATCGGCATCGTCAAGAAGAACGCGATCATGATGATCGATTTTGCATTGGAAGCCGAACGCAAGCAGGGCATGTCGCCGGCCGATGCGATTTTCCAGGCCTGCCTGCTACGGTTTCGGCCGATTTTGATGACCACAATGGCCGCGTTGCTCGGTGCGTTGCCATTGATGCTGGGCAGCGGCGTCGGTTCGGAGTTGCGCCATCCGCTGGGTATCACAATGGTCGGCGGCTTGTTGCTCAGCCAATTGTTGACCTTGTACACCACGCCGGTCATTTATTTATGGATGGACAGTCTGGCCCGTCGCGTGAACGGCTGGCTGCGGCTGAATCCGGCTGAAAGCGACGGAAATTTGCGATGAATTTAAGATCGTTAATTTGTCCACGCTTAGCACGAAAGACACGAAAAGTGCAGTGCCGGTCGGGGTTTGCAACCCCGACCGAAACGTTTCAAGGATTTATCGTTCCCACGCTCCGGCGTGGGAATGCAGGAGTAGACGCTCCAGCGTCCCGGAACCTGCTGTATGGGGCAAATGTTTTTGGCGGCGAGTCGGTGTTTCGCAACGCTGGAGCGTTGCGGACTGAATTCCCACGCCGGAGCGTGGGAACTATGTATTTTTCGTGCTAAGCGTGCCTTTCGTGGACAAAAAACTATGAACCTATCGGCACTGTTTATTTACCGTCCAGTCGCAACCAGCCTATTGACGCTGGCTATCGTTCTGGTTGGTATCCTGGCTTTTTTAAATTTGCCGGTGTCGTCGCTGCCGCAGGTGGATTTCCCGACCATCAATGTACAAGCCCAGCTGCCCGGCGCCAGCGCCGAAACCATGGCGGCCACGGTCGCGACGCCGCTGGAACGGGCCTTGGGCCGCATCGCCGGCATTACCGAAATGACTTCCAGCAGCTCGCAGGGCTCCACCCAGATTACCCTGCAATTCGATTTGGACCGCGACATCAACGGCGCCGCCCGCGATGTACAGGCCGCGATTAACGCCGCCGCCAGCCTGTTGCCCAGCGGTATGCCGAACCGCCCCAGTTACCGCCGCGATAATCCGTCCGACTCGCCGATCCTGATATTGGCGCTGACTTCGGACACCCTAAGCCGCGGCCAGATGTACGATGCCGCTTCGACCATCCTGGCGCAGAAAATATCGCAGGTTCCCGGTATCGGCCAGGTGCAGCTCGGCGGCGCGGCGTTACCGGCGGTGCGGGTCGAACTGAACCCCAATGCGCTGACCAAATACGGCATCGGCCTGGAGGATGTCAGGAACACTATCACTCAAACCAACATCACCCGTCCGAAAGGCGTGTTGGAAAGCGGCGATCAGCGCTGGCAGATCCAGGCCAATGACCAGGCGCGCAAAGCCGCGGATTATCTGCCGCTGATCGTCAACTACCGCAACGGCGCGCCGGTCAGGATTGCCGATCTCGGCGAAGTGGTGGATTCGATTGAGGACTTGCGCAATACCGGCCTGAAAAACGGCAAGCCATCGGTGCTGCTGATTCTCAGGAAGCAACCGTTAGCCAACGTGATTCAAACCGTCGACCAGGTTCTGGCCATGTTGCCGGAGTTGCGCGCCGCTATTCCCAGCGCCATCGATTTGTCGGTGGTTGTCGACCGTTCGTTGACCATCCGCGCTTCGATTGCCGAAGTCGAGCACAGTTTGTTGCTGGCCGTCGCTCTGGTGATCCTGGTGGTGCTGGTGTTCTTGCGCGATATGCGCTCGACGCTGGTGCCGGTTATTGCAGTGCCGGCTTCGTTGCTCGGTGCTTGCGCGGCGATGTATTTCTTCAATTACAGCCTGAACAACCTGACCTTGATGGCCTTGACTATCTCCACCGGCTTTGTCGTCGATGACGCAATCGTGGTCCTGGAAAACACCAAGCGCCATATCGAAAAAGGCGTGGCGCCGTTCAAGGCCGCGCTGTTGGCCGCCAAGGAAGTCGGCTTTACCGTGCTGGCGATGAGCGTGTCGCTGGTCGCGGTGTTCCTACCGATTTTATTGATGGGCGGCGTGGTCGGCCGCTTGTTCAGGGAGTTTGCGGTGACGCTGTCGGCGGCGGTGCTGGTGTCGCTGTTGGTGTCGCTGACTGTCACGCCGATGCTGTGCGCGCGTTGGGTAGGCAAGGAAAGTCCGCAGCATGGCCGAGTCTATCAAGGCATAGGCCGGGCGTTCGACCGATTGCAACAGGCTTACGAAAATACACTGCGCTGGGCGCTACGCCATGGCCGGATCATGATGCTGATTTTGCTCGGCACCATCGGCCTGAATATTTATCTGTACACCATCATCGATAAAGGTTTTTTTCCGTCTCAGGACGGCGGCAGGTTGCTGGGTGAGGTTCAAACCGATCAAGGCGCTTCGTTTTGGGCTTTGCAGAAAAAGTTTTTCGAGATTACCGAGCTGTTGCGGCAAGATCCGGCGGTCAATATCGTGGCCGGGATGGCCGGTAGCCAGCAGAGCGGCAATAGCGCACGGGTTTTCGTGGTGCTGAAGCCGCACGAGCAACGGGACCCCATCGAAAAAGTCATGGGCCGTTTGCGCGATAAGGTCAAACGCATTCCCGGTGCCGATCTGCATCTGTCGCCTGCACAAGAACTGCGTATCGGCGGCCGGCCTTCGCTTGGTTCGTTCGATTACGCCTTGCAATCGGACGATCTGGGTTTGCTCCGGGAATGGATGCCGAAAGTGGTCGCCGCGCTGTCCAAGCTGCCGGAGCTCAGCGATGTCAGCACCAACCAGCAAGAGAAAGGCCAGCAGATCGGTTTGGTAGTCAACCGGGATATGGCGTCGCGCTACGGCGTCAGTCAAGCGATGATCGACGCCAGTCTTAACGATGCTTTCGGCCAGCGCCAGGTGTCGGTGATTTATAACCCGCTGAACCAGTACCGGGTAGTGATGGAACTGGCGCCCGAATATTGGCAAAGCCCGGAAGCTTTAAAGCAGGTGTATATCAGCGTGCCGGCCAAGCGCTTACCGTCCGGCGAACAACAGAGCGCCGCGCAAGTGCCGTTGTCGGCGCTGGCCGGCTTCGCGCCGACCAACACCCCCTTATCGGTCAATCATCAAGGCCAGTTCGCCGCCGCCACGTTGTCGTTTAATCTTAAGCCCGGCACCTCGCTGTCCACCGCCACCGAACTGATCGAAAAAACCATGCGCGACATCGGCGTGCCGAATGCCGTTCAAGGCAGTTTTCAAGGTTCGGCCAAAGCCTTCAAGGAATCGTTACGCAACCAGCCTTTTTTGATATTGGCTGCATTGGTGAGCATTTACATCGTGCTCGGCGTACTCTACGAAAGTTATATTCACCCTCTGACCATCCTGTCCACGCTGCCTTCGGCGGGGGTTGGCGCGTTGCTGGCGCTGATGGCTTGCGGCTCCGAATTCAGTATCATCGCGCTGATCGGCGTGATTTTGCTGATCGGCATCGTCAAAAAGAATGCGATCATGATGATCGACTTTGCGTTGTTTGCCGAACGCGAGCACGGGCTGGATTCGCGCGAGGCGATTTTTCAAGCTTGTTTACTGCGCTTCCGGCCGATCATGATGACCACGCTGGCGGCGTTGTTCGGTGCGCTGCCGCTGGCCTTGGGCAGCGGTTACGGCGCGGAATTGCGTCAGCCGTTGGGTATCTCGATCGTCGGCGGCCTGGTTTTCAGCCAAATGCTGACGCTGTACACGACGCCGGTGGTTTATCTTTACCTGGATCGTTTCCGGTTGTGGTTTGGTGGCCGCTTTTTTAACCGCGCCGCTTCCATTCAGTCACGGATTGGTACAGATGCACACTGACAAACCGGTAGCAACCGCTACAGCAAAAATCAATCCGTTTAATCCGTGTTGATCTGTGGCTGAATAATGACAAAGACTTTTTCTTACCTACTTACTCCTGAGATTGATCGGTTCCATGCTCCGGGGCTCGCCGTTATACACAAGTCTGTTCACGACCGTCATTTGGGCATGGACGTTGAGTTGAATGTAGGCCGGAATAAGACCGCCCGGCGTCAGCCAGGGTGGGTGTTTCCGGCAATCGGAGCGCCGGAAACGCCAGTCCTGCGCTTAACGCGCGGACAGGCTTATTCCGGCCTACATCGAGATGTGTATAACGACGAGCTCTCCGGCGTAGGAATGCAGGATAGACGCTCCAGCGTCTCGGAATCTGTACTGGTCGAGGTGTTTTTGTCGGCAAGACGGTGTTTCGCAACGCTGGAGCGTTGCGCACTGCATTCCCACGCCGGAGCGTGGGAACGATCAAACACGATGAACTCCCAAATTTCTTATTCACCACGAAGACACGAAGGACACGAAGAAAAAATAAACTTCGTGTCCTCGGCAACCGCTCCCTGCGTTGCTCTACCTCCTGCATCCATGCAGTCGTTCGTGTCTTCGTGGTGAAAAACAAACTCAAGACGAGATTTACATGACAGTTCGAATTAGCCAACCCCTGATTTATGCCCTATTAACCGCGCAATTGGCCGGTTGCACGGTAGGTCCCGACTATGTCCGCCCGGAAGCGAAAATTTCCAGCGAATTCAAGGAAAGCAAAGGCTGGAAACAGGCCCAGCCTCGCGACACGATGCTGTCCGGCAAATGGTGGGAAATCTTCAATGACCCAAAGCTGAACGCACTGGAAGAACAGGTTGCCGCCGCCAACCAGTCGATCATCCAGGCCGAAGCGCAATACCGCCAAGCCCAGCATCTGGTGCAATCGGCGCAATCCGGTTTTTTCCCGATACTTAACTTGACCGGCACGACTAACCGTTTCCGCGCCGCCAGCGGCCAAAGCGTCGCGGTGTCGGGAGTCAGGAATTTATTCGGCGTCGCTGGCGCAATTGCCTGGGAGCCTGATTTATGGGGTAGCGTCCGCCGCCAGGTTGAAGCCAACACCGGTAGCGCCCAGGCCAGCGCGGCCACTTTGCAGGCGTTGCGGCTGTCCAGCCAAGCGGCATTGGCCGATGATTACTTTCAGTTAAAGGCTCTGGATGCGCAAAAAGCGCTGCTCAATGAAACCGTGGATGCTTACAGCAGAACCCTGCAAATCATTAAAAACCGTTATGCGGTCGGCATGGTCGCCAAAAGCGACGTGATGCAGGCCGAAACCCAACTGGAATCGGTGCGCGCTCAAGCGATTAATCTCGGCGTACAGCGGGCTAAACTGGAACATGCGATTGCGGTATTGATCGGCAAGACCCCGGCGGAACTGTCCCTGGCTCCCGCGCCGCTGGATATACAGCCGCCGCCGATCCCGCTCAGCCTGCCTTCGGAACTGCTGGAACGGCGTCCGGATATTGCCGCCGCCGAACGCAAAATCGCCGCCGCCAACGCCCAAATCGGCGTCGCCAAAGCGGCTTATTATCCGAGCTTGAATCTGGCCGTTACCAACGGTTTTCAAACGTCGACTTTAGATAACCTGTTCAAGGCGGCCAGCCGTTATTGGGCCTTGGGACCTGCCGGTGCGGCGCTGACGGTATTCGACGGCGGCGCCAAAAACGCCCAGTACAAGCAGGCCATCGACGGCTTCGACGCCAGTGTTGCCGCTTACCGGCAAACGGTGCTGACCGGATTTCAGGAAGTGGAAGACAATCTGGCCGCGTTGCGGATACTGGACGAAGAAAAGCAGGTGCAGGATAAAGCCGTCGCCGCAGCCGACCAAGCGTTGGCACTGACCATCAATCAGTATAAGGCGGGAACCATCAGTTACCTGAATGTGATGACCGCGCAAACCGCGGCCTTGTCCAACCGGCAGACCGCAGTGCAACTGCACAGCGACCGGATGTCGGCCTCGGTGCAGCTGGTCAAGGCCTTGGGCGGCGGTTGGAATGTGGCAATGCTGCCGAATGAGGATCAAGCGGTCGGCGAGGTTAAGTGGACGGATTATTTGATATTGCCGGTGGAGTGATTGTCTTGGTTCATGATTATGCACTCACAAAACTTTGCGCTTGCTTAATGATCATGCACCTTCTCTTGCAACCAGACTTTAATCAATGATTGATAGGGTACATCACGAGAATTGGCCGCTGCCTTGATAAAATCCAGCAAATGTTGCGGTAAGCGCAGAGAAATGGTTTTGGTTGTTGGTTTTAGATTGGGTAGCACCACGGATTGGGCTTTGCTCCAGTCGAGATAATCGGTGGAGTCGTTGGCTTCCCAAAAAGCCCGCTCTTTTTATGGCGGGCACGACGATTTCGGTTGGAATTAATCTTCAAGTACAAGAGCGCGGCTAAAAAGCAGTTTTTAATAATTAGGAGCGCGATCTCATCTATGATACTGCGCACACATCGCAACCAGTTCGACCTAGATGAGAAGGTGACGGTAAACTATGGCAAATTCGGCGATTTGTCGACAGAGTCAAAGGTAGTCAAAAGTAGGCATTTAAGATGATAAAGAGAATTGGAGTCAAGAATTTCAAATCCTTAGCGGATTTCGATTTTAAATTGAGTAAATTTAATTGCTTGATTGGCATGAATGGCGCAGGAAAAAGTACTGTGCTCCAAGCAATCGATTTTATCGCCCAACTCATGGTAGGCAATGTTGATGACTGGCTGGCGCGTAGAGAATGGACGGCTCTAGAGTTAAATTGCAAATTTCAACCAAAAAGCAATATTCAACTAATTGTTGAATACCAAACAGAAAATGGCGACCAAATACTTTGGGGATGTTTATTCAATAGGCATGAACTGTTGTGTACATTGGAATTACTCAAGGTAAACGGAGCTGAGCAACTCAAGGTAAAAAGCAAGCAATATCGGATAGGCGAAAATAGCAATAACGATATTGCCTTCAAATATCAAGGATCGATTCTTTCTCAACTCCGTGATTCCGAGTTACCGGCACCCATACTAGAGTTCCGTGACGGTATGCGTAGGATCCTATCCCTGGAATTATTGTCACCTAATCTCTTGCGTAAGCGCGCACGAAATTCCGATGTGGATATAGGCCCAGGTGGGGAAAAATTGTCAGCATTTTTATATAGCATCAAAGGGGAAAAACGTGATTACTTAATTAAGCTATTGCAAGGTTTTTACCCTAATTTGCATGACTACAAGGTGTCCAGCCAGCGATCTGGTTGGAAAAAACTTACTATCATCGAAAAATTCGGGCAGCAGAAAATCGAAACAGAAGCGCGGCATATTAATGATGGCTTATTAAGAATATTAGCCATTCTGGCCCAATCATCTTCGAATCATTCGCTTATTCTTCTGGATGAAATTGAAAACGGCATTAACCCCGAAATCGTTGAAAAACTGGTTGATAGTCTAGTTAACTCAACACAACAAATTCTGGTGACAACGCATAGTCCTATGATTTTGAATTATCTGGAAGATGCAACTGCTTGTGAGTCGGTTCAGTTCATCTACAAAAATGATAAGGGCGAAACTCGCGCAAGGCCGTTTTTCAGCATTCCTAGAATTGGCGAAAAACTCGACTACATGGGGCCAGGTGAGGCGTTTGTTGATACAGATTTGTTTGTTTTAACTCAGGAATGTGTGGCCTTGGATGAAAAGGAGTCAGAAGAAAAGGTAAGCGCCAAATGATCGTGATTTTGAGCGGTGAAGGTCCCTCAGACCTTGGTCAATGTAACAACGCACAGAGTATCTGTTCGAATGAACAATTTCAGGTTGGGCCTATGGCTGTGTTGGTAGATCAGATGCTTCAACCACGGTTGTATTATTCGCCGAGAACCATTCCGGGGGCATTCCAATATGTCAGCGAATTGGCTTTGAAACACCGAGAATCGATCCGAAAAAATGAAAGCCGCAAAGTGTCATTGGTCGGCAAGAAGCGTGACCAGGAGACTGGATACTTCTATATAAACGCATGGATGCTTGGGGATATTGCTCTTGAAAGGGAAACCACATGCAAGGATAAAGCTATAGCGATTTTATTTCGCGACTGCGATGGTACCCGCTCGACCAAGGCTGGGCTTTGGGCTGCAAAGTGGAAGTCCATGGTTGATGGCTTCAAGAGATCTGGATTTACCAGAGGCGTTCCGATGTTGCCGAAGCCAAAATCGGAAGCATGGTTACTTTGTGCGGCTAAAAAACATGCTTATCAAGGATGTGACAAGCTTGAAGACTTACCTGGAAACGACGATTCCCCAAATTCAGCCAAGAATAAGCTTGATAAAGCGTTTGACGGACACAAATCTACTGTTGAGCTGTGCGAGTGGTTAGAAAACAATCCTTTTGATGTAGACAGCGCTTCTGCTATGCCTAGTTTTAAGGCATTCCGTCGAGCTCTGAATGAGGTTTTAGCTGGGTAGGGCATCCTGCGCATACCATTGAATGCGGAAAGGTGCGCATAGCCTGCGACTTTAAAAAACACCGAAGCAGGAACTAGAACTTGCCAAGGGTAGATTAAAAATATTGAGGGGTACGAAATGAACCAACATATTGGCTCTGACTTTGACGATTTTCTCCAAGAACAAGGTATTTTTGAAGAGGTGGAAGCCGCGGCAATAAAAAAGGTGATTGCCTGCATGATTGCACAGGCGATGGCTGATACGCATATCAGCAAAAGCGAAATGGCTAAACGCATGAAAACCAGCCGCGCTCAATTGGATAGATTACTCGATCCCAATTGCCATTCCGTTACCTTGGCAACGCTGACCAAAGCCGCCTCTGCTATCGGTAAAAAAATTTCCATTAGCTTTGAAGATAACGATACACAAACGGTTTGATATTCTCAAAACTAGCACTATAAAACTGATTAAATCTATAGGGATTCGCTAATAGGCAATCCACCGTATACGCATAAGGCCCGAAGTCATTCCGAAGTGGTGCGTGATGCCCATCTACCCGTGGTGAATGCTTTTGCTTTTGTTCTAAAACGAATACTTTTACAGTCTCTCCAGCTTGGGAACCCAGTCTTGGAAGCTCAGCTTCCCGTCTAATCCATCGCTCCGGAATGCAATTATTTCCAGAAGCTGCTACTGCGTTCGATATAACCTCACGCCCACACTTTCTAACCATAAATTGTAAATCACTGGCTTTCGTTAACTGTTTAAAGTGTTGATGCTTGCTTCGAACTTCTACCTCCGTCATCGGAAAACTCAATATTAAATTTAATGAATTCTTCAAGTGCCGATATGGCTTGTGCTTCGCTAAAAAAAGGACCGTAAATATCTTCGCGTGCGTTAAAGAACCACTCCATCGCATCTGTTTCGGCATTATTTCGGCAAAAAATTCTTTTAAAATTAGGCATCTTATTTATTAGTAAAGGTGATCGGTTTGAGTAAGGCTTGTTTTGCGGCCGGTATTTTATCAGTACGCAGGACAAGTTTCATTCATTGTTGGCGTATTTGAACGATAACCTGTTGATTAAGCCGTGTTATCAGACGCTCCTGAATCTGCCGAGGCCATGTTTAGCCTCTGTCAGCATGCAGGTCAACGCGTTTGAGATGCCGGCTGCCACGTTGCGCCCTGCAAGTTGCAGTCAAGATGTAGAATGCAGGATATATCAATGTAGGGAGGCAACTCGTGAGAATGGGCAAACGCGCCCGAACCTCGTTTTACAACCTCATTTCCAATCATCTATAATCGAACGCATCGGAACTCGTGCGCCGATCACCCCGGAACCCGCGCTAGACTTCATCCGGGATATTTGCTTAATTGCATGAAAAAGCAGCAAAAATCCATAACGGTCATCGAAAGCCTTCGCTGAATATTAACGTGTCAGGCCAAACAATGCCCAAAACTAAAATAACTGTGTTTCCCCGCATTCGGTTTTCGGTAAGCACGATAATAACCATTAAATGAATATTTTATAGAGAGCAAACAATGGCTAATTACGATCTTTTCATCAAAGGTATTCGTCCCGACAGAATGGATGAAGCGGAGCAAATCAAAAAGAAGGCTAGCCAGTTTTTGAAAACCGATGTGGATAAACTCGACGCGTTATGGGGTACGCCTAATGGCTTTTGTATTCGCCGCAATATCGAGAGCGAAGAGGCCAAGCAGATTCAAGCCACGCTAGCGAAAGCGGGATTGATTTGCCTTAATCGGCCCGCCGCAGCCGACTTTAAGTTTGCTTTGATTGAAAAGGAAGAAGACGAGGACAAGACTCAGGCCAAGCGCGACTTTGTTTGTCCCTATTGCGGCGTGAAAACACCCTTGGATGCCGGCGAACCCGACCCGGTCAGATGTCCCGATTGTTCCGGCGTTATAGCCAAATATCAAGAAGCCAAAGAAAGAAAAGAAATAAGAGACCGGTTGATGAACTCAAAAATCGCCACGGAACGGCGTGAAATGCAGCTCAATAAGGAAGAAGAAGAGCGCCAACGTAAGAAGAAAATTGAACAGGAAGTGGCGGAAGAAATTTTCGGTAAAAAAACACAATTGAATAAAACGCTGCTTATTGCAGGCGGGGCCGCCATCCTTGTCGTATCCGGCTTGAGCTATTTCTTAAGCGGCAATAAGAGTGAAAGCGCTAATACGGCTGCCGACACAACAGCTTCTGCCGCAGCCCCTGCCGCCATGGCGGAAGGCCAGTCCGACGCTGCTGCCGCTTTAGCGGGGCCGGTCGATGCGCAAGCGGCATTGCAAGATACCCATGATAAAGCCAATAAAGTACTCGGCGCTTTTGGCCTGGATGCCGATAAACTGGGCAAAAACGCAGGCGGTGGCGCTCCGGCAGCAGGATCGACGAAACTTGTCTCCGTGCCGCCCACTGCTTCTCCTAGCGATACGAAAAAACCTGCGCAGCCTGAAGCCGGCAATATTCCGGCACCGACAGTTACGCTGCTGAATGATGGGGAAAACAACCAAGAGTGGGATTTATTTTTAAATCAACGCATCACGCCTTTAATCGAGAGCAATAAATTGGCCGATGCCTACAAAAGCGCTCAATATCTTATCGATACGGAAGGCTACATCAACACCATGGGCGTGCTGCTGGCGCACGCGCAGCAAAGCAATCAAGACAAGCTGATCGGCGATATTACGACCGCGATAGAAGCCAGGATTAATTCGCTGCCGGTGCCGAATCAAGCCGAATACTTAGCCCAGGCAGGATACTACCAACTGAAAATTACCAAAAAGAACGACTGGCTAACGCGTGCGGAAGCGGCCTGGAAACAAATTCCCAATCCCGATGCACAACTCAAAGCGGCGTTAAAAATTGCCGTTTATAACTTTAAATCCGGCAACGTTGACGTGGCTAATACCTACTTCGGTCAAGCCGATAGCTTGCTGGCGAAAAATACATCTTCCGATCAGCAAGTCAGCGCGCGCGCCGCCATTGGCCGGGCATATTCCGATGTTAACGACGGCGCTAACGCGGCCAAGTGGCTTGCCAGCACGGAAAATTTTATACCGGCAGTAACGACCGCAACTCTTAAGGAATTGATCGGAAGTTATGCCTACTCCAATCAATTACAAACAACAACGCTACAAAATATCGCTAAAGAAAAACAAGGCGAACTGCTGTATCGCGCTGTTCAAGTCTCGCTTAAAGGCAGTACGCCGGATAAAGCCGCGATCATTAGCAAAGACATTCAGGATTCCACCTATAAAGCTTTGGCTGCCGATTTAATTGCCAGTTACGATCCCAATGCGGCCGGAGCGTCGTTGGATTCGGCAGAAAAAGAGCTGGAAGCTATAAATCTGCCAAGCGATAAAGCCATTGTCGCCAGCCGTTTATCGAGACATTACGCTCGAATGGGTAACACGCCAAAAGCCGCAGGCTTGCTCAAAATGGTAGAGCAGCAGCTCGGCAGTTTGCCGGGATCAAACGCGAGAGATGAGGTTTTAGCTATCGTCATCAAGAATTTTGCCCAGGCGCTGCAATTCGATACGGCTGAAAACTTGACGATTTTTATTCAAGCGGATGCCGCTAAAGCGTCGATTAAAAACGACATTAACCGGCTTAAAGAAATTGGTCGCGGGTTAAATCTGTAGTTTGGGCTTATCCACCCTACGACTGGCCAAAAAACGTCCCGCCTGTTCAGAACGTTGCGAGTTAGACCTTCCAGGTTTTTACTGGAGCCGCTCCCGGCGGCTTCAGCACTTCCGCCATCCATGGCAGTCGTCTTACCTGGAAGGTCTGTATATCGGTACGTTTCTCGCTTAACGCCAGCCCGCAGAGACTTGTGTATAACGATGAGCGCTCCGGCGTGGGAACGATAGGCGTGGACTTTTATAATAATTCCGCAAACCGGATAAGTCCCCGCGTTTGTTGCCGTATTTGCCCGGCAACCGTTTGATCCAATTGCATTAACCATCGCTCCGGAATCCGGTCAACACCATATTTAGCGCCTGCCAGCATACCGGCCAATGCACCGGTAGTATCGGCATCGGCCCCCTGATTAACGGTAGCAACCAAACAAGATTCAAAACTGTCCGTGTTAAAAAAATAATGCAAAACCGTCTGCACGGTATCGACGATATAGGCCGAAGCTTTGCCCGGATAAGGGCTATAGGCAAATTCGCTATATTGGCTAATCAACTGTTCCGCTTCCTGCTTGCAGGCATCCATATCCCGATGGTTAAGCAGCAAATTGACAATCCGCCCCAGTGTTAAGGTAGCCGCATCGGACAACGGGTTGTTATGAGTAATATGGTTTTGCTGCAAACTCCATTCATTAAAATAGTCCGGCCGGTTTAAAGTCGCAAGCACCACCGGCAAGTTACGCATACAAGCGCCGTTGCCAGCGTCATCATCACGAGGCAAGCCGAATAGTCCGCCGCTATCCCGATAGCGCATGATACCGCGCCGACAGGTATTGCCTATATCCGGCGGATTGCTTTCCAGCCATGTAACAAAATTATCGGCAACGGCCTGAATATTCCAGCCCTGATGATCGATAATGGCCTGCCCTACGGCGAGCGACATTTGCGTATCGTCGGTGACTTGGCCCGCGTCCAGGGCCAGCCAGCCGCCGCCGATGATGTCCCGATGCACGCCGTAGCGTTTTTGGATTTGCTTCGGCGACATAAACTCTACCGTCGCGCCGAGCGCATCGCCGCAGGCAAAGCCTAAATAAGCGCCCAGCGCCCTGTTTAATAGCTGTTCTGTAGACATGTTTTCCCCTAGCGTTGCACTTTGACCCGGTAATCGCCGCCAATCACCAGATATTCCGCTTCGCCGTGTAAAGCGTGATGCGGCAGTTTGTTCTCATGATACGCCAGCCTCGAAATCTTCATCCCCTTTAATCGCGTGATACACTTTATGAAGTAAGTGTTCGGAAGCTATTTTTCTGAACTCGCCATCGCTCATCAGCTTGCTAAAGATTTCTTCATTACCCTCCATGCGATCGATCACCAAGCCTTCAAAAGCTTTGTCAAAGACATAGCGAAAATCATCGACCGAATTAGCCGAGGCGGCTTTACGTAGATTTTCATTGGCTACGGCTTCTTCCTGAATCTGGTCAAAGAATAACTGGTCCGCATGGGTGAAATCGGTGCCGAAGCGTTCATTTAAAATAGTAATCAGCTCCGACAAGCGAATCTCGTCATCTCCGCCTCTGCCGGTACCAACGTCGTTGGGTCCTTTAAGCGGATCGGCTTTACCGCCGGATAAATCGATTTGTTCCTCGCTGATTTTTTGCAGGCGGTAATATTGTAGTTCCACCTCATCTTCCAGGTGATAGGCTGGCCCGGAAGCACGTCGCGGCAGTTTGGTCAGCAAGAAACGCAGATAAGTGTAGAGTTTTTCCAGGTCCGAGTCCTGATAAGGAATGACTTGAGAGAGAAAACCGTACATATTCCTGAAATTAACCAAGCGTCCTTTTAATTCTTCCTGTTCGTCTTCAGGCAGTGTTTTATAACGTTCTACGGCCTTATCCAATACGCCGTTCATCTTGGCATGGTCGTGTACCGTTTCCTTGCGCCGCGGTTAAAAGTACACCGCACAAAAAGCATCGATTTCCTCCTCGAAAATAACCCCGGCTTCATCAATCTGATGTTGAAGGCGATACAAATGCTGGGCATCGGTCAGCTCTTCGACCGGGGTGTCCTGATAAAAAGGCTTAAACGCGGTATAGATTTCTTCAGATTTATTGCGGAAGTCCAAAACAAAAGTGTCTTCCTTGCCGGCGCAGGCGCGATTCAAGCGCGACAGCGTTTGCACGGCCTGAATCCCGGATAGCTTTTTATCCACATACATCGTATGCAGTAACGGCTGGTCATATCCGGTCTGGTACTTTTCGGCCACCAACAGCACTTGATAGTCATCGCTATCGAATTTTTCCGGCAACTCTTTTTCTTTGATGCCGCCGTTTAATCCGACTTCGGTCCAGCTTTTGCCCGGCGCATCCGGGTCTTCCACGACACCGGAAAAGGCGACCAATGACTTGACGTCTTTATATCCGTTCGACTTGATGTATTTATCAAACATTTGCTTATAGCGAACAGCGTGCAGCCGTGAATCCGTTACCACCATGACTTCGGTTTTTTGCGCCAGATTGTGCGGATGCAGCGACAGGAAACGAGCCAGCGCTCGCGCCGCTTTTTTTCGCTCGACATGCGGATCGTCTTCGGCCGATTGCACGATATGAAAAAACGCTTCATAGGTGGTGTAGTTTTTCAGGACATCCAGAATAAACTTTTCCTCGATAGCTTGGCGCATGGTGTATTCATGGAACGGCGCTGTACCGGACGAGCCGGGTTCATTAAAGACATGTAGCGTTTTATATTTCGGCGTGGCGGTGAAAGCGTAAAAACTGATGTTCGGCTGTTTGCCGCGCTTCATCATCTCGCGGACCACCTCAGTCATTTGATCCGGGTCGGCGTCGTCCAGGTCGTTATCGGCCGCATAACTGGATGCCGCTTCGGCAATGCCGTCCTTATTTAATACGCCTTTTAACTCCATCGCGCTTTCGCCGGATTGCGAACTATGCGCTTCATCGACAATTACCGCATAGCGTTTGCCCTGCGTGGAAAGCTGCAAGGCATCGTTTGCATCGCGCTCCTTATTCAGTTTTTCCAGGGTTTCGTTGACAAACGGAAACTTCTGCAACGTGGTGATGATGATCGGTGTGCCGGATGTTAGCGCCTGCACCAATTGCCGGCTATCCTCGTCGATCTTCTGCACCACGCCTTGTTTGTGCTCAAACTGATAGATGGTATTTTGCAATTGCTGATCGAGCACTCGCCGGTCAGTAATCACCACCACCGAATCGAACACCTTGATATCCTGCTCATCGTGCAAACTGCTGAGACGATGCGCCAGCCAGGCAATCGAATTGGATTTGCCGGAACCGGCGGAGTGCTGCACCAGATAATTTCGGCCGGGGCCATGTTCCTTGGAATGGCGTATCAAATGGCGTACCGCATCCAATTGATGATAACGGGGAAAGATCATCGTTTCCTTGCTGATCTTTTTAATGCCTTTGTCGGTGAGAATCCGTTTTTCCTCCACCTGTAAATGCATGAACCGGCCCAGAATGTCCAACAGGCTGTTGCGAGTCCAAACTTCCCGCCATAAATAAGCAGTCCGGTAACCGCCATCCGCAGCCGGCGGATTTCCCGCGCCGCCGTAACAGCCCAGGTTAAAAGGTAAAAAGAAGGTTTTATCGCCGCTCAAGCGAGTAGTCATAAAGACCAAATCCTGATCAACCGCGAAGTGAACCAGAGTCCGTTTTTTAAACTCGAAGATCAGCTCGCGGTGATCGCGGTCTTTTTTGTATTGGGTTTTCGCGCTTTCTACCGTTTGGCCGGAGAGCGGGTTTTTAAGCTCGGCGGTGATCATCGGCAAACCGTTCAGAAACAGAACCATATCCAGCGACTTAGTGTGTTTGTCGCTGTAATAAAGCTGGCGGGTGACGCTCAGGCTGTTCTTGTCATACAGCGCCCAACTTTCCGGATTCAGCCGGTTGTTGGGTGCGAAAAAAGCGACTTTCAGTTTTTTGCCGTAACACTTGAAACCGTGGCGCAATACCTTGAGCATACCTTTAATAGCCAGCTCCTTGACCAAGGCATCCAAGACAATTCTCTCGGTCTCCGCGCCATGAATGGACGCTAAAGCAGTCCAGGTTTTTTCCTGGGTGGCTTTAAAGAACGCAATAACCCGCACCGGTTCCAGGGCCAGTGCCGTATCATAATCCTTGGACTCGCCCCTGCTGAAACCGTGCTGCGTGATCAGGCAATGTTCTATCGCGTCTTCGAGTTTGGTTTCAGTGTGTTTTTTGTTCATTGTTATTTTTTAGGCGTTATTTTTTATCGGAAACTTACATATAAAAATCCATATGTAAGGTTAAAGGCATCATCCTTACATATGGATTTTTATATGTAAGGATAACGATACTTCGTTAACAACTCCATTCCAACCTAGATTTCTTCAACCGCTGGCGAAATAATATCGCCCAAAATCTTAACTTTACCGGCCAATTCGGCAGGCGGCTTTCTGTAGGCTTGCGGTGATTCCGATGTGGGCATCTGATTAAATAGCACTATGATTTCAAGATCTTGATTGGGTGCAAAATCAGGTAATCCTTCAAGTTTGCCTTGCGCATTGGTTTTTAACAGTAATCTTTGGGCTTGCATTGGTATTTCTCCTGTTAATCTAAAAATCGCAGTTGGAGGGAGTAAAAGCCGTTCGTGCTGAGCCTGTCGAAGCATGAACGGCTTCGCCCCTTACCCGTTTAGTGAGCATTTCAAGTTCCGAGGAAGTTATTGTCGACCATATCCTTAGACATTATTTTGATCGAAAACATACATATAAAACCCATATGTAAGGATAATGCCGTCATCCTTACATATAAAAATCCATATGTAAGGATGACAGCATTTATCTTACATATAAAAATCCATATGTAAGGCAGTTTACGTTTTACACAATAAATAAATCAAAATAACGGGCAAACACATACAATCGATTACGTTCATAGCCGGTCGTTTCGACCAGAATGCCCATTTCTTCCAATTGTTTCACCAAGCCGTTTGCGGACTGGTGCGAGATAGCCAATATCTCAGCTGCCTCGCTGACCGTCAGCATGGGCCTTTGATACAAGTGCATCAGCAGTTTTTTGGCGTTTTCCGCGCGTTTGCCCAAGCCCAGAATCCGGTGTTCTACATCCTGACGCAACGCCATAATAGCCATAAAGGTATCTTTACTTTTAGTCGCTGTTTCCACCACGGCGGTTAAAAAGAATTTCAGCCAATGCAGCAAATTATTAGAACTGCGCACGGCCGTTAAGGCATCGTAATAGGCACCGCGATTGCGCTCAAAGAAATCGGACAAATACAACGCCGGTTTATGCAGCAAGCCTCTTGAAACCAAATATAAGGTAATCAGCAGGCGGCCAATCCGGCCATTACCGTCTAAAAACGGGTGAATAGTTTCAAATTGATAATGGCTGATCGCTATGCGGATCAAATCGGGGACTTGTATCTGTTCGTTATGCCAGAATTTTTCCAAATCGCTCATCAATTCCGCCACTTCGCTGGGATGCGGCGGCACGAAAACCGCATTGTTCAGGTTAGAGCCGCCAATCCAGTTTTGCGAGCTGCGAAACTCTCCCGGCGCTTTATATTCGCCGCGCACCCCGTCCATTAAAATGGCATGGGTTTGTTTCAGCAGGCGGTTCGATAAAGGCAGGGTTTTAAGCTCTTCTATCGCGACATTGATCGCCTGGACATAATTTTGCACCTCTTGCCAATCGTCGCGTTTTTCCGGTGCGATTTGCTCTTTGCGCATAATGGCTTCGTCCATTTGCGTTTGCGTGCCTTCAATGCGGCTGGAGGTATTCGCCTCCTTGGTGATATGCATGCGAATGAACAAATCCACATCCGGCACCATTAACGACAGCGCGTTCAATTCGGCTAATGCGCGGGAAGCTTTTTCCAGCAAAGTATTGACGCCGGGGTCCAGCCACTCCCAGCTTTGATTGACCTGCACCGGAGAAAAGCTTTGGTATTGATATTGTTGTTGCCATTGGCCTGAAATAAATTGTTCGACTTGCATCAGGCGGCATCCTGGTCGGGAATTTCGATAGCGCGGACATCGATTTTGCCGGTGCCGCAGGTCGGGTCGTAGATTTTGATGACCTTTCCGGCTTTATAGATATGTTCCTCGCCGGTGAACAGCAGTTTGACCATCAGCTTGACGACTTCGCGGGGCGTGAAATGATCCCCGGCTTCTTCATTGGCTTGTTCGTTGAAACGCCTGACCAGATCCTCGAAGATGTAGCCCATCGCGATATTGGAAATACGCTCGGGATGAAAATCGACATTGGCGACCGCTTTGACGACTTCGTACAGGCGGTTCGATTCATCCAGCTTGTCGATTTCTTCCTCGAATTTGAACTTCTCCAGGATGTTACGCGCCCGCGTAGAAAATCCGGATATGTAGTAGGTTAGGTTTTTAGCGATATGGTCGGGGTCGGCCAGAATGGTAAGAAACGACAAACCGCTTTTGTTGAAAAAGCTGAGCTTGGTTTTGTTGAATATGACTTTTTCAATGCCTTCGTCTCCCATGCGCTTATCGACAGGCAGGGAGTCGTCGGCATCTTTAAACCTTTTATACAGCGCCGCCACATCGTCCTTGCTGTCTTCCAATACGCAGTCCAAACGCCGCAAAACGGTCAGCGGAATCATCACTCTTCGGTATTGCGGCGGACGATAAGGGCCGCGAAGAAGATTAGCGATTGTCCAAACCAAATCGCTGTGTTGTTTATATTTATCCTGGTCTTTCATTGATGATTTTTACTTAATATTTTGGTGATTTTTATATTGTAACCCGGTGCGACAGTCAGCAAATTTAAGTTTTGATAATAGATAATATGCATTAACTGAATGGCTGTGCCCGATGTGGGTAGGGCGTGCCGTGCGCACCTTTAGGAGCTGAAGGCGCGCACGGCACGCCCTATGGCGGATATTCTTAAGTAATCGAGCTGAAATTTTCCGGTATTTTGGAGTGCAGGTTTTGAACCTTAGGAACACGCATGAAATAACTTGAGCAAATTTTATTTTTAAACCATGAAGAGCATGAAGACTTCAATCCTTCATGTTCTTCATGGTGATTGCTTAAATTAATTTATGCATGTTCCTTAGCTGGAAACTTATATTCAGGTACTTACATGAGCAGTAAGATTTTATTCGGTCCGATCTGCTCCATACTCAATACTTCTCCGCTATCTCTGCACTTTGACCCGGTAATCGCCGCCAATCACCAGATATTCGGCTTCGCCGTGCAAGGCATGGTGCGGCAACAGTTCATTAAAAAAAACCAGCTTCACCATCGGTACTTCAACCTCCAGGATATACGCGCCGAACTCGCCGGCAATACTGCGACTGTCGGTAAAAGAAACGATATTATTGAAGCGCACGATTTTATGCGGCTTATCCTCGTCATGAACAAGCCAATCATCGTCCAATGAATTGACGCCGCGGTAGAGGGTTTTATGGGTCGCCGCCGGAAACTGGAAACGTTCGATAATCCACTGGCAATATTCGTATAAAAGATCCAGCTGCATATAAATGCAGTTGTTGTGGTAACGGCTGTTCATCTTTTCTTCGATATACATGATCCAGTCTTTGCTGATGAAACTGGAAATCCGCTGTTTATGATAAGTGGGAAACAGCCCGAAGCGGCTTTCGACCCAGCCTTTAAACACCGCGCCTTGGGCATTGTTCGAGTCCAGCCCCCAATCCTGGATTAACCTGAGATAACTGTTGCGGTAACGCCGTCTTCCCGAATGGTCGTCCCGGAGCCGTTGCTCGGTTTCAAAGCCGAAAACCACGCACATATAATCTTGAAATATCCGGCCGCAGTCTTCGGGCGTCGATTGTCCGGCCAATTGCTCAAACAAGCCTGAAGCCGATTCGCGGGTTCCTGCGATATGTAGCGGTTTGGGGTTTTCGTTAAAGCCATGGCTGGCCATGCAGGCTGTCGCCAAGCCGATTAAGTTGGTGCTGTGGCCGTATTGGGAAATGTCTGGCATGGAGTGATCGGGTAAATATTCAAGTAATGAGCGGATGAGGCAATCTTCACATCAAATTGCCCGATTAGCCAATATATTTCCTTTTGATTGTCGTTCCCACGCTCCGGTGCTCGTCGTTATTTATCGTTCCCACGCTCCGGCGTGGGAATGCAGTGGTAGACGCTCCAGCGTCCCGGAACCTGTACGGGGCGAGATGTTTCTTACCCGCAAGGCGGCGTTTCGCAACGCTGGAGCGTTGCGGACTGAATTCCCACGCCGGAGCGTGGGAACTATGTATGTTTTTCATGGTTTTATACCTTAGCTTGATGCATATGGATTGCAAACCCCGCCCCGCTTAGTTCTTACCCGGCAAGCCTGAAACTTATAGCAAGGTGTTGATCAACAAACACCCGGCAAACAGAAGCTCCCGGAAATTGATGCTCAACAAGCAGCCGCTAATGGCGGGCTTATTAAAAACAAACCGCCTGTCTCGCTTGTCAAACCTCGATACGATAAAAATAAGTTTTTTAGATTCATGGTCTTATAAATCTGCGTCAGCCTTTTTTCTCAGTATTTTCAAAGTGAGACGAATGTGGCATGGAACCTGCTCTATCTGTAGAAACAGTTAAAACCGGCCGTCGCGGGCGGTTGGTCACTGAATAAATAAAGCGCCGGTGATTTTTAATAAACGGGAGAACTCGCATGAATAGACCTTTAGCGGCTTTTGATAAATTCGAACCGGTAACGCTCGCGCCGGACAGGAAAAGGGCCGATGTCGTTCCGATCAATCAGGACATCGGGCGATTGATGGAAAGCCTGTCCGCCTCATCGGCCGCGGCGGTGTTGGGAAGTTTTAGATCCGGTTCCGATCATCGCGATAGTAAGGCCGTCGATTATCTGGTTATAGCGGTCCTGTCGATACTGGTGCATAGCATCGTTGTCGATCACTTCAAGCACGCATCGGTTGAAAAAGAACAACGGGTCGAGCCGGTCAAACAGCCCTCCAAGGTGCAGATCTCGTTTGTCCGGCCTCAGCCGAAGCCGGTCGTTCAACCGCCACCGCCGCCTCCGAAAGTGGTGGCGATTAACAAGCCGCCTAAACCTAAAGTGCAGCCTAAACCCGCGCCTAAGGTTGAACCGCCCCCGGTTCCAACGCCGACCGTTGTACAAGCCGACGCGCCGGTAGTTTCAGCGCCACCGGCTCCGCCTGCGCCGCCGGTAGTGGAAAAAGTGACGGAGCCGCATGCGGGTGCCGGTTACTTGGATAATCCGCCGCCGGTTTATCCGGACGTGGCGATGGAGCGCGGCTGGGAAGGCAAGGTGCTGATGAAAGTGCATGTTCTTGCAAGCGGCAAGCCCGACAGCGTTTCCGTCGTCAAATCCAGCGGCCAAGACGTGTTGGATGCCGAAGCGGTCAGGACGGTAAAACAATGGTCATTTGCTCCGGCGATGCGCGGGACAACGCCTATCGATGGTTGGGTAACGGTTCCTATCTCTTTTAATTTACAAAGTTGAGGTTTTATTTATGACAGAAACAACATCTGCTGCAACTGGCGTTGCCCAGGCAGCCAATCAAGCACCTATTTCCGGCGCCGATATTGCCGGTGCGGCTAATGGCGCGGCGTCGGCCGCTACCGACATCGCTCCGGGCGGTCATGAAATTACTTCGGCGCTGATTGTCGACGGTACGTTATGGATTCTAATCGCCTTTTCGGTGGCGACCTGGGCGTTGATACTGATCAAAGGCATCCAGCATCTGCGGATTTCGCATCATAACCGGATTTACAGCAAGAAATTCTGGGGCGCCCCGGATTTCCAGGCCGCCGCGGCATTGGAAGGCCATAAAGGACCGGCCGCCAGGGTTGCCGATATTGGCTTCACCACGTTAATTGAAGCCGACGGCGGCACTACCACGCACGATCTTGAGCATACCGGCGATCGCCAGGAATTGCTGGACCGGCGTCTGCGCCAACAGATGCAGAAAGAACGCGGCGCGCTGGAAAGTGGTTTGTCGATATTGGCGACCATTGGCAGCATCTCGCCATTCGTGGGTTTGTTCGGTACGGTTTGGGGCATCATGGGCGCATTGACCAGCATCAGCAAAAGCGGCTCGGCCAGTCTCGAAGTTGTGGCCGGACCAATCGGCGAGGCGCTGATTGCAACCGCGGTCGGTATTGCGGTCGCGGTGCCGGCAGTGATCGGCTACAACTTCTTTATTCGCCGGAACAAGGTGATCTGGGCGTTTCTTGACGATTTCTCTATCGATTTTGTCCATCTTGCGTTGAAAACCTCGTTCCTGATCAAACGCCCGGCGACAGCATCACGCGCCAACAGCGCCGTAGCGAAAAAGCCGGTACTAAAAACCAATCATGAAGAATTACAAGCGGAAGGAGTGCAAATCTAATGGCTATTAGTACGAAAGACGGCGGCGAAGATGACGTAATGGGCGAAATCAACGTCACGCCTTTGGTTGACGTGATGCTGGTATTGCTGGTCGTGTTTATCGTCACCGCGCCGTTATTGACTCAAGCGGTGCATGTCAATTTGCCGAAGACTGCCGAAACCGCGCCGCCCGAGGAAAAAGAAGCGGTCTATATCAGCGTCGATGCCAAAGGCAAAGTCTTCATCGACAAAACCGAGATTGCGCTGGAAGCCTTTGAAAACGAGCTGCTAAGCCGCAAGGCGGCCGATCCTGAAATAGCGCTCAACCTGAATGCCGACGACGCCGTTCAATACGGCACGGTCGCCAAAGTGATGTCATCGATAGAACGGTCGGGAATTACCAAACTATCGGTGCTGACCGTCCCCGGCAAGTAATCAATACAAAACACAACGTTTAAACCGGCCTTTTCGGGCCGGCTAGGGATGCTTTGCCTCAAAAAAACAGGGCCGACCTTAATTTTAAGAATGATTTTAAGAAGGTAGTTATGAATATCGACAGCTTAGAGCGGCGCAAGGTTAGCGGTAAGGGCCTGAAATCGCAGAAAAAACACAAGTCTAAAGCCGGCGCATCCAGCCGGGCAACATTAAACGGCGCTGCAATGATTATTGCAGGCGCTTGCTTGTTAGCGCCGGACTACGGCTTTGCGGCGGAGGCTTCCAGTGATTTGGCCGCAGAAGTTGAGCGCTTAAGAAAAGAATTGGGCGAAACCAAAAAAGAAAACGAACAGCTTAAAAAGGCGGTTTCCACTAGTAATACCGGAACGCCGGCCAATGCGGCAACGGCCCAACCGGCTCCAGCGCCGGCAGCTGTTGCAGCAGCCGAGCCGCCTAAAAAAGAAGAGAAATCTTTCAATGACGAACCTAAGAATCTATCGGAAGTCGTCGTAACCTCGCGCCGTAAGGAAGAAAAACTCCAGGAAGTGCCGATCCCGATTGCGGTGATCAGCGGCGAACAGATGAAGCGCGATAATATCGTCAGCGTATCGGATTTTGCTCGTCGGGTACCTAATTTAGGCGTTACCGCGACTAACGTGCGGCAAACCAGTATCGCCTTGCGTGGTCTGGGTAAAAACAGTGGCAACGAATCGATGGAAGCTAGCGTCGGCGTGATGGTCGATAACGTCTGGTCGTCTTGGGTGGGTTCAACCTGGACTAATTACGCCGACATCGATCATGTTGAAGTTTTACGCGGGCCGCAAGGTACTTTGCAAGGTAAAAACAGCAACCTGGGTTTAATCAACGTCGTCACTCAAACGCCATCCTTTAAATCCGGTTATTACGTCGATGGCTTCGGTGGCAGTCGTGATTCTTTACAAGGCAAGGCTGGCGCGACAGGCGCTATTTTGCCAGGTCTACTCGCCTATCGTGCCTCGTTTTATATCGATAGGCGCGATGGCTCTATTGCCAATTTGGATGCGCCCAAAACCGATGGTCTTTTACAGGAAACTAATGCGATGGGCGGACGGCTACAGTTTTTGTTGACGCCAAGCGATGTGCTTTCTGCAAGAGTCATTGTTGATCGCGCCACCTCTTCGCAAACCATGAGTGTTGGCCCGCTTATCGAGGATCCAACAACCTTTAGTAATGGCCAGATTCGTCCTACCACGTTTAGCTCACGTTTGGGGCGCGATTGGTTCAATTCTCTCAGGAACTCCGGGCAGCCTCTTACTGTGATTGGCGATCCACGCAAAGTGGCTGAGAACGATAGACAAGTATCGCGAGGCGATCAACAAGGCGTGTCCGCGGAGGTCAACTGGGACGTTCTCAAGCATAAAATCACCTCAGTTTCCGCCTATCGTGATGCGCTATTTGAACCGCATCACGACGGCGATTCTTCGACCGCCGATATTCAGCATATCAGCGGCTGGCAGATAAAAAATAAGCAATGGTCGCAGGAGCTTCGTATCGCTTCTCAAGAGCCGGGGCCGATTGACTATCAAGGCGGGCTTTTCTGGATGCATAGCCAGGCAACGGCCGAAAATCAGCGCTTATACGGCTCCGATGCCGGCGCTTTTTATGCCAGTAACGCTCAATACGCGGCATTAAATGCGACAGCTGCCGGTAGGGAGCAATTAAGGCAATCATTGGATGGGGTGATGAAAACCGGTACTAGAAATCCGGAAGTCGATAGTTATGCCGCTTACGGACAAGTTAACTGGCATATCACCAAGGCCGCGACTTTAACGTTGGGTTTGCGTGATACCTATGAAGAACGCTACAACCAAGGTACGGATGGCTATGTCGGTGGTGCGGCGGTTACCGGTACCGCGCTGGCGATACGCAATAGCGCCCTCGGTAATAACGGCGTTAAATGGACCCAGGGCAAACAGGGTTTTAGTCAGAATTCACAAAATTGGTTGGTCAACCCTAGCTACAAGATCACCAAAGACCTGATGACTTATTTCTCGGTATCAGGCGGGCAGAAATCAGGAGCGGCTCAATTTAACGACACGACCGGCGCGATTGAAAATGTTGACCCCGAAGACGTGATGGATTACGAATTAGGCGTCAAGAGCAACTGGTTCAATCGTCAATTGGCGGTCAACGTAAACCTGTACAACACGGTAATTAACGGTTTCCAATCCCAGTTGTCAGTGATTGATCCTGCTACAGCTTCGGGTTACAGGACCACCCTGGGGAATATCAAGGAAATTCAGTTGCAAGGGGTGGAACTGGAGACTAATTGGAACGTGACGCAAGGCTTGAACCTGTTCCTGAACGGCTCCTTTAATCATGCCGTATATAACGATTTTAAAGATGCGCCTTGCCCGGCAGAGTTAGGGCTTTCTACCAACTGTGACCAATCCGGTAAAACCATACCCAATGCGCCGCAGTTTACCGCTAACTATGGCTTCGACTATAAAGTGCCGCTCGGCTTCGGCAAGTTCAACGATCACGGCCTGCAATGGCATGGGTTCCTGGTCGACAGTTATAAATCGGCTGCCAACTATAACGCCAGCTTAGGATCCGCGGGCAAACAGGATGCCTATCATGTCACCGATGGCGGTATCGGTATCGGCACTAAAAACGGCCAGTACAACCTGGATTTGGTGGGCAGGAATATTTTCGACACCATTTACCTAACTAATGCCGGGCAAATTAGCACTCAAG